>Ga0247841_10003110_pt1 | contig 31442 bp, 27 predicted proteins | sample LaCruzMarch2015__2_FD_192410 | JGI IMG/M metagenome (GOLD analysis project Ga0247841, IMG submission 192410) | Freshwater microbial communities from meromictic Lake La Cruz, Castile-La Mancha, Spain - LaCruzMarch2015_18m | ecosystem: Environmental > Aquatic > Freshwater > Lake | place: Spain...
AAAAGTGACAATGGAAACGATAATTTTTTTAAAATTCAAAGTAGTCATGTTTGAATTATACAAGAATTGACCGTATTTACAATCTAAAGCATCAACTTATACCACACTTATTGAGTATTATCCCCAAGATTTATATAAATATGTAGTGGTTCCGGTTTTAAATAAATATAAAATGGAATGTTCTTTAATAAAAGTAATGGTTAATGGCACTGGAATATGGCATATTGGTGGACCTGCTAATGATACGGGTTTAACCGGTCGAAAAATAATCGTTGACACATATGGGGCAATGTCAAGAGTTGGAGGAGGTTGTTTTTCCGGAAAAGATGCCACAAAGGTTGATAGGTCTGGAGCATACGCAGCGCGATTTTTGGCAAAGAATATTGTTGCTCATGGTTTGGCGAAAAAATGTGAAGTACGCTTGGCATATTTTATTGGAGCAAAAAAGCCTGTCATGCAAGAGGCGGAAACTTTTGGAACAGCTAAAAAATCTAACGCAGTGATTAAAAGTTTTATGGATAGTATTCTTAATACATCGGTTGCTGGAATTATTAAGCAGTTGGATTTGCGAAAACCAATATATTTTCAAACTGCCGCATATGGACATTTTGGAAAAGAAGGATTACCATGGGAGAAGATTATTTAGATTCTTGGAAAGAAGGAACCTGAAACAAGGCAATGGTATAAAAAATAAACGTCGTTGCGACAAAAAGTAAGTTTAGGTTAACTAAACCCGAGAAAGATCTTCCAAATAAAATTAAAGATATAAAATAAACCGGGAAGAGAAACGTAATAATTAAGCTATAGCGTGAATTATTTGCCAAGAAAAATCCATTAATAATGCTAATTAAGCTATAAAAACATCCGAATATCGCTGCTTGTGGTAAAAAATTAATAACTACAAAATAATTATTGTTGAACAGCAGAGAGACGATTAATTTTCCAAATAATGAATACGTTACTAACATAATTACGCCTACGAAAAAAACTCCTACTATAATAAATAGTAAGCTCTTTTTATGTTGTTTTTTATATGATTGATTTGAAAAAAAGACAAAACTTAAACCACTTAATGGTCCTCCGGCATAAAGTACAATTTTTGCCAGTAAATTCCACGCGCCATATAATCCAGCCATTTCACTGGTGAAAAACTTTTTCGCAAACATCATGTCAAAATTATTAAAAAGCGTAATTGCTAAAATTGAAAGCGTTGTAATGATTATGTTTTGGTTAATAAAAAGGGATATAATGCGCTTATTTAAGGGAACTGGTGTAATAGATTTTTCTTGATTGTTTATTAATTTTTTATGAATAATAATTTGATAAACAGGTAATAAAAGAAATGATCCAATAACTAACACTGCGATTACTAAGTTGACCCCTCCAAAATGAAAACTGACAAGAAGTGGTCCGACCAGTTTAAGTAAAACACTTACAATTGAAAGTCCGGCAGCAATAGAAAAAAGTTGAAGTCCTTGAATTGTGGCGTTGTAAAAAGTTCCAATAAATGCCAAAAAAATAAAAATTAATAGAGCGATACTAGAAAATAAACTAAGATTAGTTAATCGTGGAATAATTAAAGTCAAAAGACAATATGGAACGATTAATAATCGCCATTGATAAATTTTTTTCCAAATCCAACTTTCCCATCCCAAAATCGTGTTTGTTTTATCAGACTTTAAATAACCGATGCGTCGAATTAAATCAGTGCTTATTACCCCGAGAGGAACAGAGAAAACTACTAAGTAAGAAAATAGCGTTGTAATTTCACCATATCCAGCCGGTCCGAGAGCTTTTGCGGAAAGTGAATTAAAAAGATAATTAAGAAAACCAGTTATTATATTTGAGAATGTTAAAATTATTCCACCCTGAACAAAAGGATGTTTGGCTAATGCAGAAATTTTTTTACGCATAAAGTTAATTATATACAAATTTTTCTACAAGTTTTTGAACTCGCGTGGAGTATTGAAATGCCATTTTTGGACGCCAAACAATTTCATCGGGAAGATTTAAACTTTTTCCCCAAAGTCGCTCGATATATTTTTCAATAAGAATATTGTTAGATATATGAAGTTTATAATCAACAGGAATTTTTAAACATAAACTAACAAAATCTGAATCAAGATAAGGATTATAAAGTTGGATATTATGGTAATTTGCCATCGCATTGTCACGGACTTTATCAACTTCCAAAACACTTAAATCATTAATGATTGTTTTCCCTAATAACTCATAACTATTAACTAATAACTTCTTGTATTTATTATAGCCAGCCATAATTACGTCAGGACCTTGACCGGTAAAGACTGTATTAATTTGATGTTTGGCGATTTCTTTAAATATCTGATAATAACCAACGGCAAGGGAGGTATGAGTGATAGAATCTAGAATTGAGAATTTTGAATTCAGAATAAATAATTTATTGAGTAATTGTTTTACGATTGGAATAACTGCGTTGACAGATTCTTGTGTGATTGTTAAATGATTTACCGGTAACTTAAGATGTTTTTGTAATATGTCAACATATGGTTTATCTTTTGATGTTGTTGACCCAAATGAAAAGAGGATGGTTTGTTGTGGAAAATGCTTTTTGCAATAGTATGCTATAATTGACGAGTCAATTCCTCCGGAAACTAAAACCCCTATTTTATCGCTTACTTTAAGTTTGTATTGTAAAAATAATTTATCCATCAACTGACTAAGTTGATCAATATATTTATCCATTGTGGTTTAAAATATACCATATTGTAGCACCGTTTATTAAAAATTTTAAATTTAAAATTTTAAATTTTCAGTTATGTACTATCCAGAAAATTTTCCACGCAACAAGGAGAAATTACTCATTGATTTGTTTCGATACTTACAAACAGTTGAAATAAAAACAGTTAAGAAACTTGATCAAGAAATAAGAAAATTTTTCAGTGGAAAAAAAGAAAAAGAATTTTTTCCCTCATATTGGATGCTGCATTTTGTATATTGGCGACATTTTTATACAAAATTAAATATAACTCCAGGATTTATTAAGTTGAGTCAAAAACACCAAGTTCGCTCACTTTCCGGAATTGTTCCATTATCACTTTTTACAAAATCGCAAGAAAGCTGCCCTTTTCATTGTGTTTATTGCGCAACAGAGAAGGACGCTCCAAAAAGTTATTTTTCTGATAAAGCAGCGGTGATGAGAGCAATTAGAAATAAATATGATCCATATTTACAGACTCGCAACCGATTAATTCAATTTTTTTTATCCGGTCATCCGATTGATAAAGTAGACGTGATTATTCAAGGAGGAACGTTTTCATTTTACTCAAAAGAATATCGTAAGTGGTTTGTGAGTGAAATTTATCGAGCCTGTAATGAAGATATAAAAGAATTGATTATTAAAGGGGTTAAGAGTTATAAGTTAGAAGTTAAGGGGGAAAACAAAAAGATCTTGTCATTAGAAAAGCAAATAAAAATAAATGAAATCGCAACTTCAAGAGTCGTTGGTTTGACGATTGAGACAAGACCTGATTTTATTAATAATAAAGAATGTTGGTTTTTACGAAAACTAGGTGTTACTCGGGTGGAGATGGGTGTGCAAACTTTAGATGATAAAATATTAAAAATTATCAAGCGTGGACACACAGTTGCATCGGTCGTTAAAGCAACAAAGTTATTACGCAATTTTGGTTTTAAAATCACCTATCATTTGATGCCGGGATTGCCAGGAAGTTCAATCAAAAAAGATATTTTTATGCTAAGGAAAGTTTTTTCAGACGATCGGTTTAAACCTGATGCAATTAAGTTTTATCCGACACAAGTAGTTCAAGGGACAGAGCTCTTAGATTGGTATAAAAAAGGAAAATTTATACCGTTAAGTAACGGTGGTCTAAATACAATTGTGACAGAGTTTAAGAAAAATATTGTTCCTCGTTGGGTTAGGATAAATCGTTTAGTGCGCGATTTAACGAAATCTGACGTTGCCGTTGAAACATTTGCGTCAAATTTTAGACAAAACATTAACTTAAAATGTCCGTGTATTCGCTGTCGGGAAATAAAAAATCGCCTCATCACTGAAATAATTGAATATAGGATAACAGAATATTTTGCAGCACAAGGAAAAGAATATTTTATTGAAGCAGTTGATAAAAATGATCGATTATATGGGTTTGTAAGAATGAGAATAACTAACACTAATATGTTTGAGGGGTTAAGGGGTTATAAGTTAAGGGGTCAGAAGTTAAGGGATCAAAAGTTAAGGGGTCAGAAGTTAAGGGATCAAAAGTTAAGGGGATATGAGTTAAGGGGAGTATTGGCGAGTAAGATAAAAAGTTATGGATTGATTAGAGAGTTGCATGTTTATGGGCCGCAGATTGAAATCGGAAAAAAAGGAGATGTTCAACACCAAGGAATTGGAACAAAACTAATGGAGAAATCCGAGAGAATTGCAAAAGAAAATGATGTTAATTATCTTGCAGTAATTTCTGGTGTCGGTGTGCGCGAATATTATCGGAAGATGGGATACGAATTAAAACAAGAATATATGGTTAAAGAAATTCAAAATTTGAAATTTTAAATTTTTAACCCGCTTCGCCGTAGCTTCAGCGAGGCGAGTCAATTTAAAATATTAAATTTTAAAAATTAAATATTGATTTCAAATTAAAAATTTTAAATTAAAAACTAATTCTTCTAATTGACTCATTATTCCTTATTCTTTATTCTATTACTTCCTCTCCTTCATACTCCACTCCCCCGTCAATGGTTTGATCAGATGCTCCTGATGTGTCGACTTCTTCTTGTTGAGGCAGGGCAATTTTAAAACTGGATACAATTTTATTGTAATTAGTTATCCAGTATGCAGGGTTGTCTGCCGGGTCTAAAGTAATTGTGAAAATTACTCCTTGATCAAAGGATACAGTGATGGTTTTTTTATCAATTAAATATTGTTTAGCTGAAAGATCTGCAATTTTTAAGTCTTTTGCTGGATTGGTTTTAATATTAATTTTATTTTCTTTTTCCCACTCTGAAAAATCTGACGTTGTTGCGGCTTCAATATTAATATTAATATTACCCTTACGCTTTACAGAAGTTATATTTATTTCTGAATATTGGGTATCTAATAATTTCTCGCTTGGTTTAACAGTAAGGTCGGGTGAATATGTAAACTCAAATCCAGATTCATCTACGTATTTTAAGTCAGGTTTTATTTTTTGAACAGTTGGAATTATTTTAGTTTCACTTTGTTTTTGCGCAGGTTGTTGGCTTGAAATTACAAGTAAAGCGACAATTCCAATCACTAATCCGGAAATAACAATAATTACAATAACATGTGGCTTAGGCATTAAAATAGTATAACAAACAAATTTTAAATTTAAAATTTGAAATTTTTAATTAATATTATATTGTGTTATCATTAGAGTATGAAAATCTTTGTAACGTTATTTTTAACGGTTATTAGTTTGCTTGCTGTCCAAAGTGTTAACGCAAAGCTGCTTCCTCGTTTTCAGGGTAAACCAGCTGCGAAGGTTGTAGTGGCAACAGGTGTTGTTGTTTCCCCTCGGCTTCGATTTGATCGCGGAGCATTGGTGGTTTATTTTGGAAATTTGAACAAAGCTAATTCAGTTACCTATACTTTGATGTATCAATCATCCGGTGTTGATCAGGGAGTGAGCGGAACGCTTGATTCTGCCAATGGAAATTCTCTCACCCGTGAATTATATTTTGGGACATGTTCATCTGGTGTTTGTCGTCCACATGGTGATTTAAGCAATATGAAATTGGAAGTGACAAGCGACTTAACAAGCGGAAAAAAGACACTAAAAAGATTTAAAATCCGAATCTAATACACCTCTTCATTAACAGATCAAGAGTAGAAAGGATAATCTGATATAATTTCATATATTTTGACCTATGTATAATATTCGTAATTTTGCCATCATTGCTCATATTGACCACGGTAAATCAACCTTGGCTGATCGGCTATTGGAACTGACCGGAATGGTTAAAGCTGGTGAACATAATGAACAAATGCTTGACCGTAATCCAATATCACGTGAACGGGGGATTACAATTAAGCTTGCTCCGGTGAGGATGGAATATAATAATCAATTACCAATGATCAATGATCAATTAATAAGGAAAAAAATTGAAAATTTAAAAATTGATAATTCATTGAAAATTGGAGAATTGAAAATTGATCATTTAAACACAAAATATATTCTAAATCTCATTGACACGCCTGGTCATGTAGATTTTTCCTACGAAGTGGATCGGACTCTTGCGTGTGTTGAGGGTGTAATTTTGTTGGTTGATGCCACTCAAGGAATTCAGGCACAAACAATTTCCAATGCTTATAAAGCGATTGAAAAAAATTTGGTAATTATTCCTGTGATTAATAAGATTGATATGGTGAACGCACAAATTAAAGAAACGCAACAACAGTTGACTGATTTTCTTGGAGTGACCAAAGAAGATATTCTTTTAGTTTCAGCGAAAACTGGAGAAGGCGTAGAAAATGTATTGAAAAACGTAATTAGTAGAATTCCTGAACCAAAACTTATTTCTATTGAAAAAGCGCAACCATTAAAAGCGTTAATTTTTGATTCATATTATGATTCTCATCGTGGTGTGATTGCGTTTTTACGGGTTTTTAGTGGAAGTGTTAAGAGGGGTATGAAAGTACGTTTGTGTCAGTCGCAAAAAACAATTGACATCTTGGAAGCGGGAATTTTTACACCGGATTTGCTGGCTAAAGACAGTCTTAATGACGGAGAGATTGGATATATCGCCACAAACTTAAAAGACATTCATCAAGTTGATGTTGGAGATACGGTTTTAAATGAAAAAAGCAATGATACTCCTCTGCCGGGATATAAAAAAACAAAGCCCATGGTCTATGCTTCGGTTTTTACTACAGATACCGCCGACTATCTTAACTTAAAAAAAGCTTTGGAAAAATTGTATCTAAACGATTCTTCACTTCAGTTCAATTCAATATATAGTAAAGCACTTGGTGCGGGTTTTAGGGTGGGATTTTTAGGGTTATTGCATGCTGATGTGGTGCGAGAACGATTAGAACGGGAACATAATCTTAGCTTAGTATTGACTCCTCCACAAGTAGAATACGAAAAACGCGGAGATATGTTTATGGAACCAATTGTTAAGATTTTTCTAATTACGCCAAATCAATATACCGGCGTTGTGATGCAACTATGTGAAAATTATCGAGCGAAATTTATTACGATGGATAATAAAAATCAAATTACTCTGACTTACGAAATGCCGCTATCAGAGATGATAGCGGATTTTTATGATCGTTTGAAAAGCGTTTCGTCCGGTTATGCTTCATTAGATTGGGAAGTCCTTAGGTTTGAGCCGGTCAAGGCTGATAAAATGTTGTTACTTTTAAATAGTGAACCAGTGGAAGAATTTTCAGAAATTGTCGTACAAGAAAGAGCATATGAAAAAGCCAGTCATCTGGTGAAAAAAATGCGTGAAATTATTCCCCGTCAACAATACGAAATTAAAATACAAGCACAGTATAAAGGTAAAATTATTGCTTCAGAGCGAATCAGTCCATTTAGAAAGGATGTTTTAATGAAAGGTGGAAAAGTTCTGGGCACAGGAGATGTTGGAAGAAAGAAAATGTTGTTAGAAAAACAAAAAGAAGGAAAAAAGAAAATGAAAATGATTGGACGTGTAGAGATTCCGAAAGACGCTTTCTTAAAACTCTTCAATAAGAATTCATAACATAGTACATTAATACTTTAGTACTTTTTGTACGTAATTACGTTAGTAATGTGTTTAAGGGGAATGCATTATTATACTATCTTAAGTAAAGCAAAAATTAACACAATAATTAAATTCTTCATTATAAGATAAGTCTTATTATCATCAAAGCTACGGGAATTCCTACGGCAGCGGCTGGCCAGTATTTTTTGATATCTAACTTACTTGGTGTTTTTGTAGGTGTTAGAGTTAAAATTTTAGTTGGTATTTTTGTTGGTGGTTTTAGCGTTGGCTCATTTGTAATTGTATTTCCATATGTATGATAATAATAATCTTTATTTGGTGTTGGCGATATTTTTATCGTAATACTGGAAGTGGGTCGTGGTGTTGGTGAAGGACCATGAGTCGGGGTGGGGGTCGGCGTTGGTGTAGGAGATGGAGTTGGTGTTTGAGTTGGAGTTGGATTGACGATTAATGTAATTGTTTTTCCTCCGGTTAACCAACGTGGCCAACCATAGTGAAGACCACTATTTGGATAATGTTGAGTGATAATTGAATTTGTTTTGGGAGAAAAGTAAAGTGTATTGATATTATTACTCTCAGTGACATAAATACCAGAGTATCCGTTTGTATTTGATTGTAGCGGGCTGGAAAACCAAGCACGACTTGTACAATTAATGTCTGATGAACTTAAATATACTCCTGACTGATCAGTAATCCAACTGGAAATACAAACATTTTTTTCTGTTGGAATGTTTCTAGGTGTTCGAAAAAATACCTCGATATATGGTGTTGGTGATGGTATGGGTGTTGGAGTGAGAGTTGGTGTTGGGGATGGTGTTGGAGTTGGACTTGGTGTTGGTGTAGGGGTTAACGTTGGGATTGGAGTGATTGTTGGTATAAGAGTTGGTATATTTGGTGGTGGGTTAGGTGGAATTGGAGGGTTGGTTGGTTCAATACTACAATTTGTGTTGGCTTTAATTACAAAAGCCTGTCCTCCACTCCATAAATTGTTTTCCGGTGTATAACATCCTCCTTCGGTTGGATTAACTGTATTGATATCTAGTTGTCCCACTCTACAGTTTGGAATATTTATTGAATAGGTTCTTGTCTCTCCAGCTTGAAGTGTTTCAGTGATACGATTGACGTATTCATTACATTGATAACCCTCATAAGGAATTTGTCCGGTGAATTGACAGATGTTGTATTGAATCCAAACAGATATTGTTTTGTTTTTCCAGTTGGTTACTGTTAAACGATCAGAGTTAAGTTTATTTATCATTCCTCCGTCTGGTGTACATACTACATTTGTGTTTGACTGTGCCTGTTCTTGCCAATGAGGAATTAATTTAATAAAAAATATTGTTAGAAAGATTACAAAAATCGAAAGCCATAATGTGCTCAAACGAATGGTATTTTTTGTATGATGATGGACCTTGTGAAGACGGCGATTGATACGATGAAACGGATGATTTGAGTGACGATGAAGGGTATGGAATTTTCGACGGTGTTCTTGAAACTGAGACACAAGTTAATTTTAAATTTTAAATTAAAAATTATAAATTAATTTTATTATAGTATGATTTTAAATTATACGCCAGTGGATATTAGAGTCTTTTTTCATGAAAGTATATTGGCGTTTGGCGTATTGGATTTCTTTTATAGTCCAGATATCAATTGCTTCTTTAAGTGATATTTTTTTAGACAAATAATCAATTAGTTGAGAATACCCAATGGTTTTTAAGCCTAGGTCGATGGAGAGATATTTCTTCGTTAATAATAATTTAACTTCGTCGAGAGCCCATTTTTTTATGCGTTGATTTACTCGTTTCGTGATCGCCTTAATTAAATCATTTTTATTTTTATATTTTAAACCAATAAAATTATCAGATAATTTAAAATTGTTTACTGCCGATTGTTGACTACCAACTGCTGATTGCCGACTGTCGACTGATAACCGCTTACAATTATAAAGGGCTATCTCAATTTTTCTAATTAATCTTTGAGGATTGACAACATCGCTTTGATTAAGCTTCTGAAAAATTTCCGGTGCAATTTTTATAAGATTTTTTTGAAGTTTAAGAACAGTATATTTATTCAATTGTTTTCGTAGTGTCCAGTCTGGAGGAATTTTTTCAGTTTCAAAGCCATATAATAAATGTTTTAAATATAAATAAGTTCCCCCGACAATAATCGGAGTTTTCCCGCGCTTAATAATATCTTTAATGACAATTCTGGCGCACGTGGCCCAATCAAAGGAGGAAAAGGGAGTCTTTGGATCAACAATGTCGTAGAGCCAGATTTTTGTTGCATTGTTAAATTGCTTAATTGTTAAATTGTTTGAAAATTGATAATTTGAAAATTTTATTGAAAAATATCCTATATCGAAATCACCTAATCTACGGAATAGATTAAACTCGCTTTTTGTATCTATATCTTTGCCAGTGATAATATTGAGATGTTGATAGATTTGACGGGAGTCGCAGTTTATTAGTTCCCCGTTGTGTTTTTTAGCAAGTTTAAGTGCAAGTTTAGTTTTGCCGGTTGCGGTTTGGCCAGTGATAATAAACATAAAAATTGTAGAGACGTGATTAATCACGTCTCTACGTCGATTATTAAATCAAATTTTATACTGAATCTTCGTAGCTTCAATGAGGTTTTTGTATAGGTAAAGAACGTCGATTGGACCAACTCCTCCTGGTGTGCTGGTGTAGAAAGAGCTAATATTTTTAATTTCTTTTTCGTTATAGTCACCAACTAACTTATTATTTTCGTAGCGAAGACCTACGTTAATTAAAATAACTCCGGGTTTTATTTGGTTCGCAAGTACAACATTTTTTCCAACAGCGGAAATGATTATATCTGCATCCTTAATATATTCTTCCGGGTGATCTGCGGTTGAGTTTAAAGATAAATAATTAATTTTATAAGCGGTTAATGTTTTTCCAATTGGCTGACCTCCGGTAATTCCCCGACCGATAAGAATTATTTTTTTATGATGAAAAATTTTTTTGAAAAATCCTTGATCTTTGTCCGGATCAAAAAGAACAGATGATTTGGTTTTTTGAGGATGATAGATCCATTTAAGAGTGGTAAGAATTGCCTGACCAATTGGTGGGATATATGTGGTTTTGTGACGATGGCCTTCAATTTCTTTGCTTAATGGGACAAAGTCATATACACTTTCAGTTCTGATTTGTGCAGGTAGCGGTTGTTGAATAACAATTCCGTTGACTTCCGGATCTGCAGCTGTTTCTTTGATTAATCTTGCGAACTGTTCAAATGGAGGGGTAGTTTTTACTTGAATAATTTTATATCCAATACCCAGTTTTTTGGCTGTGATTTGCTTCATCTTCACATATGACATTTGTTCTGGAGATTGACCGACCAAAATAACACTGAGCTTGACAGAGTGCTTTTTCCTATGTAATTGTGCGACTGCTTTTTTAATCTCGAGTTCAAGAAGTTGGGCAATCGCCTTGCCCGGAAATTGCATAATTAACCATAATTATAGCATAAAAAGACATAAAAATAAGAGTAAATATAATTAGTATAAAAATATATATTTATGTATAAATATATATCATATTATATCAATAAAGACAGTCTCGTCGAGACTGTCTCGTCGAGACTGTCTCGTAAAAAAGGTTTAGATTAATATAACAATAAAAAGTTTATTTACAATGTCGACGGTTAAAATATTTTATTCTCTTTCGTCTGAGGCGCTGGATCGGATAATTTATATGTAAAACCCCTCATGGAGTTTACACTGAGTGAAGTGAATATGATCGCGATGACAAAGTTTCTACTATCTCCTAACTACCATCTACTATCCCTGTTTATATAAATGTCGCGCTGACGACTTTGTCAGTTTTATCAGAGAAGCGCATGAGGATGACGCCTTTGGCGGTTCGGGAACGGGAAGGGATACTGGAAATTGGGATTTTGACGACTTGTCCTTGACTGCTTGTGATGATGACAGTGGCTTCTGGATCATTAATGATCTGAGCAAAAGCAATCTGTCCGATCTTTTCATCCATAGAGGCAACCTTGACTCCTTTTCCACCCCGATGTTGACCCTTGAAAAGAGAAAGACTGGTTTTTTTACCAACACCTCGTTCACCAACGACAAACAAATTTTTCTTAAACTCTGCCTGAGCAAAGACATCTGCGGCGGAAACATCATCGGTTTTTTCCAAATTCATACCACGTACTCCTCGAGAGGATCTTCCAGTTGCACGAATTTCTGCCTCATTCATAATAATGGCTTTTCCATGGCTACTAATTAACATGACGTAATCATTACCATGTGAGATTCTGACCCAAAGCAATTCATCGCCTTCATCAAGCTTAATTGCGATGATTCCATTTGTGCGGATGTTAGCAAAATCAGTAAACTTGGTTTTTTTAACCGTGCCTTTTTTTGTACACATCAGAACAAATGATTTTGCTAAGTCAGAAGAAGCAGCGTATGTTAAAAAGGAAGTAACTTTCTCATCAGGTCGTAATGTTAAAAGATTAACCATTGCCTTTCCTTTTGAGATTCTAGATCCAAGTGGAACTTCCCAAACTCGTGTTTGGAAAACACGACCTTGATTAGTATAAAATAAAATATAGTCATGAGCCATGGCTGAGGAAATTTGATAGACATTGTCCGTGTCTTTTGTCTCCATTCCCGCCACTCCCTTACCGCCCCGATTTTGTACTCTGAAAGTTTCACGAACTACTTGCTTAATATAACCTTCTTTGGTCATAACAACAATTACTTCCTTGTTTTCAATTAATTGTTCATCAGTGATTTCACCCGGTCGGGCTTTAAATATTTGTGTTTTACGACCGTCACCATATTTTTCTTTTAAATAAAGTATTTCGTCTTTAATCACCTTAAGAACCTTAAACACATCCTTAAGTAGTCCTTCTAAATAATTAATGGTTTCTTTAAGCATTGCCAGTTCGTCCTCGATTTTACTGCGTTCCAATCCGGTCAAGCGACGTAGTTGTAGTTCCAAAATTGCTTGCGCCTGAAGATCGGAAAATCCGAATTTTTTCATTAATTTAACCTTTGCTTCGGGTTCGTTAGCAGCTTTTTTAATCACCTGAATTACTTCATCGATGTTATCAAGAGCAATTAAATATCCATCAAGAATATGCGCTCTTGCTTTTGCTTGTGCTAATTCAAACTCACTACGTTTTGTAATAATTTCTACACGATGACGCAAATAATGTTCTAGAATTCCCTGGAGAGAAAAAGTGTGAGGAATTCCATCGGCAAGCGCAACCATATTAATTGGAAATGAGGTTTGCAGCTCGGTATATTTATATAAATTATTTAAAACTTTTTTATAAGAAGCATCACGTTTTAGCTCGATTACCACTCTAATTCCATCTCTATCTGATTCATCACGGAGGTCAGAAATTCCAACAATTTTTTTATCTGTTACTAAATGAGCAATTTTTTCAACAAGATTTGCTTTGTTCACTTGATACGGAAGCTGTTTGATAATAATTGCCATTCTTGCTTGACGACCGGGAGTTTCTTTATCAATTTCTTCATCAACCACTTTTGCACGTACCATTAATTTTCCTTTTCCGGTAGCATATGCCAAACGAATTTCTGACGAACCATAAATCGCACCATATGTTGGAAAGTCAGGTCCTTTAATGAACTCCATTAATTCATCAAGAGTGATATCAAATGTTAAGTTTCTTGCTGCAGAAAGAGCAGGAACCTTTACATTGTCATTTGTGTTTATTTCTGTTTTGACTTTTTCGGTTTTATTTAATTTTGCTTTATCAATCATTGCGCAAATTGCGTCAACTACTTCTTCAAGATTATGAGGTGGAATTTTTGTTGCCATACCAACAGCAATACCTTCGGCTCCCATCAGTAATAGATTTGGCAGTTTTGCAGTTAAATAAACCGGTTCTTTAAGTGTTCCGTCAAAATTATCAATCCAAGGAACAGTTTCCTTATCAATATCCATCATCATTTCTTCAGCAACCTTAGCCATCTTTACTTCGGTGTAACGCATGGCAGCTGGCGGGTCACCATCAATTGATCCGAAGTTTCCTTGTCCTTTGATTAATGGATATCTCATTGTAAAATCTTGCGCCATACGGGCGATGGCTTCGTATACTGAGCTATCACCATGTGGATGATATTTTCCCAACACTTCTCCAACAACTTTAGCTGATTTGGAAAAACGCGCGCTGGCTGTTAGTCCAAGCTTGTGCATTGCGTATAAAATACGACGATGAACTGGTTTTAATCCATCACGAACATCAGGAAGCGCACGGGAAACAATTACTGACATTGCATAGTTCAAGTACGCACGTTTCATTTCAACACTGATTTCAGTTGATCGGATTGTGTTTGACATTAGACAAGAAAGGCTGCAATTAATAACGCAACAATATTTAATACTTTAATCATTGGATTGATTGCCGGTCCAGCAGTGTCTTTATAAGGATCACCGACTGTATCTCCGGTAACAGCACATTGATGGGCAAAGCTACCTTTGCCTCCAAGATTACCGGCTTCGATATATTTTTTAGTATTATCCCAAGCCGCTCCTCCAGTGGTCATGGAAATTGCTAAAAACAACCCGGTAATTATACTTCCAATCAAAACACCACCAAGAGCAATTGGTCCAAGTGTGAATCCAACGATGATTGGAGTGATAACTGGAATTAAAGTTGGTAAAATCATTTGTTTTATGGCTGATTGCGTGACAATATCAACTGCTCTTGCATAATCTGGTTTAGCTTTTCCGGTCATGATTCCCTTAATTTCCTTAAATTGACGACGAACTTCATTAACAACAGCTGTGCTGGCTTTCCCAACTGCTTCCATCGCTAAGGCCGCAAAAATATATGGTAGTGCTCCTCCAATAAATAATCCAACAATGACGTTTGGATCAGAAAGAGAAAAAGTATTTTGCATTTCTGCAAACTTTGCGTTTTTCATTAATTCTTGAACATAGCTGGCAAATAATACTAAAGTTGCTAATCCGGCTGAACCAATCGCATAGGCTTTGGTAACAGCTTTTGTGGTGTTGCCAACGGCATCAAGCGCGTCTGTGCTTTCACGAACCGCTGCACTTAAACCACTCATTTCTGCAATTCCACCGGCATTGTCTGTGATTGGTCCAAAGGCATCAATTGCCACAATTATTCCGGTTAATGACAACATGCTCATGGCAGAAATGGCGACTCCGTAAAGGCCGGCTAAATTGTATGAAAATAAAATTCCAGCTGAAATTAAAAGAATTGGAGCAAGAGTTGACTTCATAGAAACTGCCAATCCGGCAATAACATTAGTTCCGTGTCCAGTGGTTGATGCTTGAGCAATAGTTTTTACTGGACCAAAGTTTTTTGAAGTAAAATATTCAGTGATAATCACCATTCCAAAGGTAATAACAATCCCGACGATTGAGCAATAAAACAAATACATAGTTGGGATGAGGGCTTGGCCCATTAATCCATGAGGAAATAAAATTTGAGTTGTAAAATAAAATCCAATTAATGCTAAAATCGCACTAACGCTTAATCCCATGTAAAGTGCCCCCATAATGTTTTTGCCTTTAAGACGAACAAACGTCGATCCAACAATACTGGCAATAATTGAAACAGCTCCGATAATCAAAGGATAGTAAATTACTAAAATATTATTTGCAAACATTAACTGTCCCAAAATCATGGCGGCAACTGCAGTAATTACATAAGTTTCAAAAAGATCAGCAGCCATTCCTGCGTCATCTCCAACATTGTCTCCGACCAAATCAGCAATTACACCGGGATTTCTCGGATCATCTTCAGGAATCCCCTTTTCCAATTTTCCAACCATATCAGTTCCAACATCAGCAGATTTTGTGAAAATTCCTCCACCAAGACGGGCAAATACAGAAATTAATGAACTACCAAATCCAAGAGCAATTAATGGTTGAATATCTAAACTTCCTCCCTTATTAAATAGAGTAATAAAATAATAAAAACCGGAAATTGCTAATAATGCTAAGCCTGCGACCATAAGTCCAGTGACTGAACCACCGGCAAAAGCGATATTAAAAGCTTTGGCTAAGCCGCTTTTTGCAGCTTGAGCTGTTCGGATATTGCTTCGAACAGCCAGTGCCATTCCGGTAATTCCTGCGATTGCGGAAAAAATTGCTCCAACTGCAAAACCAATTGCCGTGAGCTTTCCCAATCCAAAAAATAAAAGAATAAAAATTATTAAACCAACAATTGATATGACAGTGTATTGGCGTTTCATATAGGCATTTGCACCGGTCTGAATTGCATCTGAAATTGCATTCATTTTTTTATCACCACGAGGATGACGGAGAACTTGGGTAATCAGGAATATACAATAGATGAGTGATAAAACACTAGTGATAATTGCAACTGGAACCGCTTGAGTGATTAGACTAAACATGGTAAATTATAAAATTTATAATAATTATAATTGTTATATATCAAGGTTTGCTAACTTTGCGTGTGTAACGATAAATTTTTTTCTTGGCGGGACCTCATCTCCCATTAACATTGAAAAGACATAATCAGCTTCTTGAGCATCGGGACTTGATACTTGGTTAAGGGTGCGTTTTTCTGGATCCATTGTTGTTTCCCAAAGCTGTTCCGGGTTCATTTCTCCCAAACCTTTATAGCGTTGGAGATTAATATTTACGTTTATGTTTGCTTTGGTTAAGCTTTCGACAACTTTATTCTTTTCCTCTTCAGAATAGGCATAACTGATTTTTTTGCCAACCTGAACTTTATATAAAGGCGGTTGAGCAATGTAAAGATGTCCGTTTAAAATGATTTGAGGCATGTGGCGAAAGAAAAAAGTTAAAAGCAAAGTTCTGATATGTTCACCATCAACATCAGCATCGGTCATGATAACGATTTTATGATAACGCAATTTTTTATAATCAATTGTTTCTCCGATTCCGGTTCCAAGCGCGATTACTAAATCCTTGATTTCTTTAAATGCGAGTACTTTGTCTAAATATGCACGCTCAGTATTTAAGATTTTTCCTCGAAGTGGCAAAATCGCTTGAAACCTGCGGTTTCTTCCTTGTTTGGCTGTGCCACCGGCTGAGTTACCCTCAACCATGAATAATTCTGAAAGTGCCGGATCTTTTTCTGAACAATCAGCGAGCTTGCCTGGAAGAGTTGCTCCTTCAAGAGCTCCTTTTCTAAGTACTGCTTCTTTTGCTGCTTTTGCTGCGAGTCGGGCTTTTTGAGCAAGAAGGATTTTGCTTAAAATTTCCTTTCCAACTCGAGGATTTTCTTCAAAATATACATCTAAATATTCAGATACTGCCTGTTGGACAATTGACTGTGCTTCAGAATTTCCAAGCTTTCCTTTTGTTTGTCCTTCAAACTGTAAGTTAGTTGCTGGCATTTTTAAATAAACAACTGCAGCCAACCCTTCTTTAACATCGTCACCGGTTAAGGCATCGCCAATATCTTTTTCACTTAATACCTTTTTAGCATAATTGTTTATGGATTTAGTTAAGGCAATTCGAAATCCGGTTAAATGAGTTCCACCTTCGTGAGTATTGATAACATTTACAAATGAATAAACATTTTCTGAGATTGAATCGTTATATTGAATTGCTACCTCTACTTCCTTATCTCCAATGCTTTTTGTAATTAGGATTGGATCATGAAGCGTATGTTTTCCTTTTGATATATCCTTAATAAGTGAAATTATTCCTCCGTCAAAAAAATATGCGATTTTATCTTGAGTTTTCTTATTATGAATCTTAAAGTAAACACTTTTGATTAGGTACGCGCGTTCTTTAACTTGTTTTTTAAAGACAGAATAATTAATTTCAGTAGTTTCTTTGAAAATTTCCGGATCCATAATAAAAGAAACCGCTGTTCCGTTTGGGATGTTAAAGTTTAGTATTGATTCGTTTACTTGTTTGACCGCATATAATGGAGTTCCTCTTTTGTATTCCTGACGCCAAAGCTTACCTTCACGTCGAACTTCAACAATAAAATGAGTAGAGAGGGCATTTACGACAGAGGCTCCTACTCCATGAAGACCGCCAGATATTTTATATGCTCCTTCTTGGAATTTTCCTCCGGCATGAAGTTTCGTCATGACAATTTCCAGCGCTGAGGTTTTGTATTTTGGAACAACATCAACTGGGATTCCTCGTCCGTCATCAAAAACAGTTAGATAACCGTTTTCTTCGATTGTGATTGAGACGTTATGGCAAAAACCAGCCAGCGCTTCATCAATTGAGTTATCTACGATTTCATTTAAACAATGATTAACTCCCACTTGAGAGGTTGAGCCAATATACATCGCCGGTCTTTTGCGAACCGGCTCCAGTCCTTCAAGAACAACGATTGACTGGGCTCCATAATCTGATTGTTTAGATTTATTCGCCATAACTGGAAAATTCTTAGTTATTAATTATATACTTATTTAGATTTTTCATCCCGCTTAAGCGGGACTCAGGATGGAATTGAAGTGGTTTTTAATCACTTCAATTCCACTTTTGCACCGGCAGCTTCTAGTTTCTTTTTAGCTTCTTCAGCAGCATCTTTCTTAACATTTTCCAAAACGTCTTTTGGTGCTGATTCTACTAATTTTTTTGCATCCATTAATCCGAGTGTTGGGACCAATTCACGAACTGCTTTAATAGCAGCAAGTTTGTTGGCTCCTCCGTCAGTTAATGTAACAGTGAAAGAAGTTTTTTCTTCTTCTTTTGCAGCAGTAGCTCCTGGGGCAGCAGCAACTGCAGTTGGCATTGCGCTAACTCCAAACTTTTCTTCTAAGTATTTTGAAAGGTCAGCCATTTCTAAAACTGTCAATCCTTCCAATTCTTTTGCGATTTTTTCTAGTTTTTCTGTAAGTTTTACTTCTGTCATATATAATTCACCACCTTTTTAGATAAATAAGTTATTATTTAGCTTTCTGTTGCAAAATATAAACGATTTTATTTGTATTAAATTTCAATGCGTAAACCAATTTTGATGTTGGGGATTTAAACGATCCGATTATTTTTCCAAGAAGTTCAGCTCTGGATGGAAGTTGAGCAATTCGCCCTGTTGCTTTATCATCATGAGTTAAGTTCTCAATTAACGCACATTTAAAACTAATATTTTTTCCTTTTTTGATAAAATCATTCAATGTTTTTAGTGTGATTGAGTAATCTTTTGGAAGCGTTACGACTGCAGTTGAGTTCTTAATGGGAAGAAACTTTTTAGCAAACTCTCGCATATTTTTATTTTTTTCTGCTAATCGTTTGATTGCTTTTTCCAAAAGGTTATTTTTTACAACACGAAGAGAACTTTCTTGTTTTTTGAGATCAGAACGTAGTTTTTCTAAAGCTCCGTGTGTGATTTTTTCAAATCCTAAAAGAAGGATGTTCTCTTGGCTACTAATGAGTTTAAGCAATGAATCAACGTTTGTTTGTTTTTTGTCGCTTGCCATAGTTTTTCACTTTATCCGGCATGTTTAACCGGACGCTACATCAGGAAATTTTTAATCCCGACGCTTCGGTCGGGAACCTAATGTCTTGGTGATTTGATAATTATACCGAGTGGATTATAAAATACAAGTAGTAAATATTTTTATTCTCCCAGAAGTTCGCGGAGACTTTTTGGTTCGTAAGCAGATTTAGTGTTTTTCTTATCTTTTTTGGCTTTGACTTTGTCTTTCATGGTTTTTGCAAATTCCATTTTTTTCTTAAAATCATCCACACGACCACGAACATCAAGGAAACGTTCTTCTCCGGTGAAGAATGGATGACACTTATTACAAGCTTCAACATTAATATGCTGTTTAGTAGATCCAGTTAAAAATGTATTACCACAAGAGCAGGTGACTTTGCAGTCTTCAAAAAATTGTGGATGGATTTTTGCTTTCATAAGAGTTTTTCTAATTTAGAAAAATAATTATAACACAAAAAAATAATTATTTATCAATATTTTTTGATCATTGGTAATTGAAAATTGATCATTTTTCCAATATCTTCTCCCACTTCCCCTGCTCAATTACATCTTCCAAGTTATGAAAGCTTTTATTTATTCGGTGATCTGTGAGGCGATTTTGAGGAAAATTATATGTACGGATTTTGTCAGCTCTTTCTCCGGATCCAATATTATTTACATAAGAATAAAGCATTCCCTTGCGTTTTTCTTCTTCCAATTGATAAAGTTTTCCTACTAATAAGTCCATGGCAATTTTCCGGTTTGCCTCTTGATAGCGTTCTCTACTGGCTGTGGTGGTTATTCCAGTTGGTTTATGAATCAGTCTGACTGCCGTTGATACTTTGTTGACGTTTTGTCCTCCATGTCCCCCACTGCGATAAAACTGCCATTCCAAATCTGACGGATTAATGCGTGTGTCGCTTTGGATAACTTGAGGCAAAACCACAATTACGCAGGTTGAAGTATGAATTCGACCCTTTCTTTCGGTTTGGGGAATTCGTTGGACGCGGTGAACACCGGTCTCGTTTCTAAAAGTGGCAAAAGCATTCTCTCCGGAAATTTTGAGAATTGAATCGTCCAGATAAGAAAATTTATAACCTTTTTTTGTGGCGTATTTAAGATACGATGATAACAATTCTTGTGCCCAGAGTTTTGATTCGTCTCCGCCAACACCCGGAAGCCATTCTAATATTGCACAGTTTGGATTGACTTGCATAATTTACAAATTAACCTAATAACTAAATTAACCTAATTATCTAATTGATCTAATTTCTAAATAAATCCCAAATCCCAATTGGAAATTGAAAATTTTTTAGATTAATTAGAAATTAGAAATTTTAAAGTTTGATCTAATGTTGATGTATTTTGTTCCCCCGTTTTCATATTCTTTAACTTGACTAAATTCTTTTCCGCTTCCTCCGGGCCAATGATTATAACAAAAGGAATATTTTGTCGATTTGCATATTTTAATTGTTTATCTAATTTGTCCAATGCTGGATAAACTTCACAACTTATTTTTGTATTGCGAATTTGTCCAGCAATAACCAGTGATTGTGTGACATACTGTTCGCTGAATATTGTAATAAGAACTTTAGAGGTATTTGCATTTATATTAACTAAATTTAACTGTCTGGCAGCTTCAACCATGCGATCAAATCCAAAAGCAATACCAACCGCAGGAATATTTGGCCCCCCTAACTGTTCAATTAATTTGTCATATCTTCCGCCACCGCCACATGATCCAGCTCCATATCCTTCGATTTTTACTTCAAATATCATTCCGGTATAGTAATCTAAACCACGGGCTAAACTAGGCTGAAAATTAATTGCATTTTTTGGAACTCCAAGTGCTTCAGTTAACTGCGTAATTTGACTGAGGTTATTTGTTGGTATTGCTTTGTCTAAGTTTGTAATTATTTGATTTGCAGAAGGCTTAGTTATTCCTCTTGCGATTAGCTCTTTGATCACGGTTTCTTTTCCTAATTTTCCAAGTTTATCAATTGTCTGAATTAGTGAAAAAATATCAGTTGTTTTTGTGGCAAATGGTTGAAGGATTGAAAAAAGCGTTTGTCGATCATTGAGTTGAAGACTAATGTTTGAAAAACCGACGTTCTTAAAGGCGAAGTATGTGGTTGCAATAATTTCAGCGTCCGCGATTGGTGATGTTGATCCAAATATATCAATGTCGCATTGAGTAAATTCGCGATACCTTCCTTGTTGAGGTTTGTCAGCGCGAAAAACATTTTGGATTTGATAGCGGCGAAAATATTTTGGGAGCTGGTTTTGATACTGAGCTAAAACACGGGCAGTAGGTACGGTTTGATCATAGCGAAGCGCAATTTCCCGCTCTCCGCGATCAAGAAATTTATAGACTAATTTATCAGCTTCTTTTCCATATTTTCCCAAAAGTAATGAGGCATATTCCAGGGTTGGTGTTTCCAATGGAAGAAAACCAAAGCGTTCGAATACTTCAATGATTTTTTTCGATACAAAATCCCTCGCCTGTTTTTCATCAGGTAAAAAATCCCGAAATCCTTTAAGTGTTTGGATCATTGTATTGGACATATAGAAGAAATTATAACACAGTTACGTTCTTTTGAAGTAAAAATATCTATAATGTAATTTTCGTGAAGTCACTACGATATATCAATATAATGTAGTGAGACTATACTAAATAAATTAAGGTACTTATAAGAATACTTTAACAAATGAGATTTAGTTTTTTTTGCTTGGTGCGGGTTTTTGTAAAAGCAATATACATCAATAATAAAATAATAGCAAAAAGTGTCCCAAGATATAGAAAGTTGATATTTGCTCTTAAGACAAACTCTTCGATGTTCATATATATTATTTTTATTTATACGCTTCGACTGTGAGACTGGTAGATTTTATTTCTTTATTTCTCCAATATTTTATTGGAACTATGTTTCCCACTTTTTTTTGTAAAATCATTTTTGCCAAGGTTTGTTCATCATCTCCTTTAACTTTTGTTCCATTAAATTCAGTGATAATATCTTCCGCTTCCAAACCGGCTTTTTGAGCAGGTGAACCTTCCAAAATCTCAGTAATATAAGCTCCTTCGACAACCTCATTTAAAATCGCCGTCTGTTTATCAATCATCTTGTAGCGGATACCAACATAAGGTCGTTCAAAACTGTTTCCGGATTTCGCAAAATTATCCAGTAGATTTTTTATCACGTTGGAAGGAATTGCAAAACCAATATTTGACCCTTCTTGAGCTATCGCTGTATTGATACCAATCACTTGACCTGATGAATTTAATAAAGGTCCACCGGAATTCCCCGGAGAAATCGGCGCTGATGTCTGAATCACGTTATCGAGTTTTTCCACAAATCCTTCAAAAGGAGAACCGGCAGTGATTCCTCTTCCAAGTCCGGATACGATTCCAGTAGTGACTGTATTTGTAAATTCACCCAATGGCGTTCCGATTGCAATTGTCATCTGTCCTAATTTTAATTTTGACGAATCTGCTAAAGTTAGCGCCTTGAGATTAGTCGCGTTGATTTTTAGAATTGCCAAATCGTTTAATGGATCCCGATAAATTTTCTCAACATTGTATTCTTTTTTATCGTTAGTTAATACTTTATATGTGGCTTGTTCATCCGCAACGACATGTTTATTTGTGATGATAAAACCATCTTTTGTTACTACAAATCCAGATCCGATATTTTGATCAATTTTCTGCGTTTTTCCGGGTATTTGTGTAAATCCACCAAACGGATTAAAAGGATCGATTTGAATATAGCCTTGTCCCTGTGTTGTTTTCATTATTCCAACAGTAACAACGCTTGGAAGCGAATCTTCAACTACTTTAGTAATTACTGACTCTTCATAAATAACAATTTGTTTTTTTCCTGATTCCGGTTCAATTGATAAGGGTTTATTATTTATTTTTGGGAGATATTTTTCAAGATTAATTTTGGGAAGAAGATTATAGCTTTGACCAATGGCAACAATAATTATCAAAAGCGCGATAAGCGATATGAGTTTTTTCATAATTATATGATACGAATTAATAACGATTACGCGAATGTTGCGAATATGCGAATAAAACACATAATGTTATTACTTAACAAGTAACTCAATTGCTTTTTGTAGTTGGGCGTCGCTTTGTTTGGTGATGGTATTACCTTCAATTATTTTATTTTCTACTTTATATTCCGGTTCAATTCCTTTGCCCATAATCCAGTCACCGTTTGGAAGAATCCATTTCGCGACGGTCACATGTAATCCTGCTCCTTTATCAAGGTCAAGTGCTTCCTGAACCGATCCTTTGCCAAAAGATTTTTCTCCGACGAGTTTTGCACGTTTATGATCACGAAGCGCTCCGGATAAAATTTCTGAAGCTGAAGCAGATCCGCGATTAATTAAAATAGTGATTGGAATATCCGGCAATCGTGGAACTCTAAGAACTTTATAAGTACGATTTTCGCTTACGGTTGATTCTTGTTTGACAACCACGGCACCAAATGGCAAAAATTCTCCAGCCAGATGTACAGAGCTTTCCAAATATCCCCCTGGGTTATCGCGTAGGTCAAGTACCATTCCTTTTATTTCTTTGTTTTTCCATTGTTTTGCGATTAATTCAACCGCTGCATCCCATTCATCATTAGTATTTTCTCCAAATTGACTTAGTTTCAAATAAGCAACATCTTCGCAACTTGCATTGCACTCGTTAAGTTTTTCTGTGCTTGTCTCAACTGATGATACTTTGATCACATTACGAACGATTGTTTTTTCCATTTCTTTTCCAGCTCTTTCGATAATTAACTTGACTTTAGTACCCTTTTCTCCACGAATTTTGCTAACTGTTTGATTGAGAGACATATTTTTTGTAAGATTCCCATCAACCTGATTAATATAATCTCCAGCCAACACTCCAACCTTTTCCGCTGGCGAATCTTTTAGAGGCGCGATGACAACAACGCGGTTATCTTTTAGACCAAGTTGTGCGCCAATTCCTTCAAATTTTCCTCCCAAATCATCCTTTGATTGTTTATTTTCATCTGGAGTTAAGAAAAATGTATAAGGATCTCCCAGTGATGCTACCATTCCTTTAATTGCGCCATAAAACATTTTTTGAGGTTCTAATTTTTTTTTGTCAACATATTTTTGTTCGACTCGTTCCCATGCCTGCCAAAATAAACTAAAATCGATATTTTTAATATTCTTATTTTCCGAGGAAGTAGTTGGAACATTGATGATATTATAGTTTGGTCTCTCAATTTTAGTTTGATTGGTACGATATTCTCCGATTTTATAACCAGTACCAAATAGGAAGATGGCAAGAGATAGTCCAAGTAAAATATTTGTTAATTTGTGGGATTTCATAATTATATTTATTTTATTATTCAATTAACGGATTAAAAAATTAACGAAATAAATAATAAAGATATTTACTAATAAGCTAACTCGTTAGTTCGTTCATACGTTAATTCGTTAATTAGTCAATTAATCAATTATAGAGAAATATTGTATTATTTTTTTTATCTATAATGCAAGCGGTAAAATCTCCCATAAGCGTTTGCTTGCTTAATGCAAAAGGAAGCTCTGTTGGTTTGGGTAAAGGTTGAATTGTGACAAATCCTCCTGCTCCAAGTGCTTCAAACTTTGATTGCTGATACTCAGATATTTTATCTGCGATAATAATTCGATTATCAATATCTTGAATTGTTTCCTGATCAGACCCGTCATTTTTAATAAAACTAACAAGTCCGCCAAAATCCTGACTCGCTGATTTTAATGGAAAACTGGATTGATGCGTGACCTTAATGGTGATTTCTCGACCAGCAATATGAATAATTTCACCTTGAAAATAAGAATAGCAACGAGTCGTTTTATCAGACGTCTCTTGTTTTACACTAATTGTAATTGATCCATCATGATGGCTAATTTCTTTGAGTATTCCAGTATATTCACTACGATAAAGACGATGTGTTAATAATGATTTATTTTCAGCAACCAAATCGCCTTTATTTATCTCATCACCAACGGCTTTTTTTAAAGAAAAGAAAATATTATTTGGTTTAATATGAAGTTTTTTTGCAAGGTTAACAATTAGATTTTCAGTTGAACCTTGTTGATATAAAAGGTCTCCAATTTTGACAGTCTGTCCAGTTTTAATTTGAAGTTCTTCGTCACCCGCGATAGAAAAAGTTATTTTCATGATTGGCAAATAGACTAAATATAACGATTATAATTATTATAATCATTATAACGATTATAAAGTAAAGAGTTTGACTATTTGATTCCTTGATAGGAAACAAAAGGAATGAGTGCTAGAAAACGTGCATGTTTAATTACTTTCGTCAGATTACGCTGATGTTTGGCACAAATGTTTGTTTTTTCTCTGTGTAGGATTTTTTTACGTGGAGAGATAAACTTATCTAAATTCTCTATTTCATGAATCGATGGATTGGTATTAAATTTGCAAAAAAAACATCTGGACATAATTATAGTTAATAAAGTTATAAAGTTTTAAAGTTTATAATGTACATTAAATTGTAATTAAAATGGAATGTCATCGGGATTAACATCTTCACTTATTTTGTTTTCTTTTTGAGGTTCAATTTTATCTTTTTCTATAGACTTTTCTTCATTGGTTGTTTGGACGTGATCTGCTTGTTCCCCGTTGGATACTGTCGGTTGCTCATACTTTGTTTCTTCACCTGTCGTCATTCTTCTTCCATCACTAAAAACGATAAAATCATCAAGCACTATTTCAGAAACAGTTCTTTGAACAGCATCTTTTCCAGTGAATGTTCGATAGACTAAACGACCCTCAAGATATATTTTTCTTCCTTTTGCCAATAGTTTTCCACAGAGCTCTGCTAGTTTTTGCCAAGCCACAATTCTGTGATATTGAACATCTTCCTTTGTTTGACCATCTCCAGTTGTCCAAGTGCGGTTTGTTGCAACGCCAAATGTACAAACAGCCGTTCCTGCAGGTGTATATTTCAATTCCGGATCACGAGTTAAGTTTCCAAGCAATATTACACGGTTGATTGAGCGGCTCGCCATTGGTTAATAAATAAATAATAAGATAATCAAATAAATAAATTCTAATTGTTACCTAGTTTTTTTTAGTTTTGGGTTCGTCAAGTTTAATAATTAAGTAACGAATTAATACTTCATTAAAGTCTAATTTTTTGCGAAGATCAGGTAATGCACTTTCAGGCAATTCAATTTTCCAGCTATAATAAAATAGTTCCAATTGTTTTTTAATTGGGTAGGCTAAAGTTCTTTTTCCCCATTTTTTTTCTTCGGTTACTTTAGTTTTTAAAGAATCAGTAATTTTTTTGATCGCTTCTTGGTCAGATTCTTGCTTAAGAAGAAACGTCATTTCGTACATCGCCATATATAGAGAATTAAAAATTTGAAATTTCCCACTTCGTCCCGCGAAGCGGAACTTCGAGGGACAAGTAGAATTACGAATAAAATAATTAATACTTCCCTATATAATAATATTCTAATGATGAAAAATCAAGGGCAATAAAGTAAGGGGTTAAGGGAATAAGGGGTTAGTAGATAGTAGTTAGGATTAAGAATATAATTAATAATCAATGTTCAATAATCAACTTACAATCAATCATTACAAAAAACAGTTAATAAAAAACAAATACACGGTAGTTGTTTTGATAGGACTTTTTTCGCTGTTAATCTATACACGGTTTGTGAATTTGGGGTGGGGACTTCCATATCCAATGCATCCGGATGAGCGGAATATGGCGGCTGCTTTACAACAATTAAGTTGTAAAGAATTTTCAATTATCAATTTCCAATTATCAATTAAAAACTGTTTTAATCCGCATTTCTTTGCATACGGACAGTTTCCGTTGTATTTGGCCTATATTGGAATTTGGGTATGGAAACTATTTAGTAATAATATAAATCCAATTAGCTTTAACGAAGCGACACTAGCGCTAAGGATAATATCGGCAATTGTGAGCGTGATTAATGTAGGAGTGCTTCTAAAAATAATATTACTACTCAATTTAAAATTTAAAATTTCAAATTTTAAATTAAAAATATCTTCGTTACTAATTTTTACCCTAGTTCCTTATGCAATTCAGTTTTCCCATTTTGGCACCACCGAATCATTACTCATGTTGTTTTATAGTCTAATTATCTATTTCTCACTCCAGTTATTCAAAGGTAAAATTCTGAATTCTAAATTCATAATTCTAAATTCTATTATAACCGGTTTGGCTTTAGCCACAAAAGTTTCTTCTATCTGGTTTATCTTAGTTCCGACGATAGCAATTGTATTTTCTAACGTTTCAAAGATAAACAAATTGAAGAGTTTAATTCAATTTACACTTACGAGTTTACTTATTACAGTAATATTTTCTCCATATAATCTAATTGATCTATCAAATTTTTTAAGCTCAATGCGTTATGAATCAGATGTGGCATTGGGTCGATATGTTGCGTTTTATACAAGGCAGTTTACAGAGACTGTTCCTGTTATTTTTCAAAGTACAAAAATTTTTCCATACGCTTTAGGTTGTTCAATATTTATTTTAGGATTACTTGGTTTATTTGGTTTGTCTTGGAAAAATAAGGATTATAATCTACTTCGTTTTGCATTTTTTATCTATTTTATTCCAAACGCGTTTGTATTTGCCAAATGGACAAGATTTATGGCACCGGCGATGTCGATTCTTTTGTTGTTTGCTGTGCTGTTCTTATTAGAAATAAAAGTTATAAAGATTATAAAAATTATAATTATTATAATTTCGATTTTGCCAGGTTTAGCATACTTGGCAATCTACCAAAACCCCGACATACGTTTTCAGGCTTCGGATTGGATTTATAAAAATATTCCAGAAAATAGTAAGATTCTTTCAGAAACAGCTAACGTTATTGATATTCCCATTATTCCAAATAACAATTATAAAGATTATAAAAGCTACAAAATTTTATCGTTTGATTTTTATAATGTGGATGAAAGTTTGGCCTTACGATACGATTTGCAAAAAGCAATTGGCGAAGCAGATTATATTTTCGTACCGTCGAGAAGAATATGGGCGAACCACACATGTATCCAAGTTCAAAGTTCAAAGTTCAAAGTTCAAAGTGAAAGTGAAAAATGTAAAGAGTTAAAAGAAAATTATCCGATATTAAATCAATATTACAAAGATTTATTTTCTGGGAAGTTGGGTTTTACGTTAATAAAAGAATTTGAGTCCTATCCGAAAATAGAAATCTTTAGTAAGACAATATATAAAATTCCTGATGAAACGGCTGAAGAAACTTGGAGTGTGTTTGACCATCCTGTTATAAGAATATATAAAAGGAAGTTGTAGAGACGTGATTAATCACGTCTCTACTTATGCAGGGATATACCCATCTTTCAAATACTGGCATTTTTCACACGGATAGTAGAAGGGGCAAAGAATAGCCTGACAGCCTACTGTTTTTCCATCGAGAAGTAATAGTATTCGATTTACATGACGGAGCAATGAACCCTTAAGATAGATGAGGTCTCCTGATTTTATTAATGGTTTAAGAATGGTTGCTGCGGACTGAACGTCTTTTGTCCAATAAACATTATTTTGTGGCATTCCATTTTTCACTGCCTGATTTGCTGTGTATTTTTGCCAAGGACCTATCGCAATCAAATAATCAATTTTCAATTTTGCAATTAATTGACCGATTTTTTCATGTTCGGTTTTGGAATCCTGCAACTCCCCCATTTCAGCCAAGACAGCAAATTTACGATGACTTCCAATTTCAAATTCAGATAATGTTTTTAAACCTGACGCAGTTGATGCAGGATTGGCACGAAGAGAGTCATTTAAAATCGTTGTTCCCATGGGTCCATTTTCAAGACTCATTCGACCCTGAAGCGGAATTATTGTTTTGATTACTTTTATTAAATCATCAAACAAGATTGATTGTTTAGTAATTTTACTGAGAGCGATGATGGTTAATAAACTCGCCATGATGGTGTGAGTGTGGTGAAGACCTATTAAAGAAGTTGTAATTAGTTGAAAATGGTTATAATTAGTTAAAAATAGTTTATTTAAATTTTTGGAAAAAAAGAGTTTAAAACATAGCCCTTTCAAATCGAGTTTAACAGAATCTTGATCAATCCAAAGATCACAGGTTTTGGAATTTGACCCATACCATAGGATTTTGGCTTTTGTGTGTTTTGCCATTGAACGGACAATTTCGTCGTCATAATTTAAAATTGCATATCCGTTTTCCGGTAATGCTTCGATAAGTTTTCTTTTTTCCTTGATTAAATTTTCAAGCGATCCGAAGTGTTCAGAGTCAGTATGGACCGGTGTAATTCCTGTGACAATGGCAATATTGGGATGGACAATCTCTAGGTGTTGACTCATTTCATTAACATGATCAACTCCCAATTCAAATAGCGCTACTTTTGTCCAGGGTTTAACCTTTAATGCTGTAATCGGAACATTGTAGGTTGTGTCAAGATTTATATCAGTGACAGAAATTTTATTCGATGACAATATTTCCCTAAGCAGTTTATAAATAATGTTTGTTGTTGTTGTTTTACCAAAACTGCCCGTTAGGGCAATTTGTGTCGTGGGCATTATTTGTAACCAGTTTTTAGCAATAAAACGACGGACATTATGAAAATTTTGTTTTAATTTATTTGGTTGATGAGACATTATTTATTTTTTAAAGTAAAACTATCTTTGACATCTTCAATCACATATCCTTTTTTTTCAATTTCATTTCTCAATTCATCAGATTTAATCCAGTTTTTATTCTGACGAGCGGTTAAACGTTTTCTTGCGAGTTCAGTTATCTCTATCGGGATTTCTTGTTTTTTAATTTCATCGAGCTTTAACCCAAAGACTTGATCAAACTTAAAAGTTAAATCTAGTTTATTTTTTGCAGGCAAATCTGACTTAAGCATGTCCCACATCACTGCTAATGCTTGCGGCGTTTCAATATCATTAGCAACTGCTTGGTCAAATTTTTGATTCCAAAGGAGCGACGATTCCTTATCTAATTGAGCTGAAGGGTGATCTTTTAAGCTTAGTATCATTTCCCGTAGTTTTTTCAAGGCGGTTGCCGATGCCTTAAGAGCTTGCCAGGAAAAATCCTGACGAGTGCGATAGTGTGCAGATAAAAATAAATATCGTAGAGCCAGAGGATCGAAATCTTTTTCAATTATTTCAGAAAGTGAGTATCCGGTTCCTTGAGATTTTGCCATTTTATCACCACTGATTGTCAGATGTTCGTTGTGAAGCCAATAATTTACAAATTTTTTTTCATTAGCAGATTCGCTTTGAGCAATTTCATTGGTGTGATGAATTGCAATATGTTCAACACCACCCATATGAATATCAATTGTTTCACCGAGTATTTTTTTGGCCATAGCGCTACATTCCATATGCCAACCAGGAAATCCTTCTCCCCAAGGCGTTTCCCAAGTTTGTAAGGCGTTTTTATAAACACCGGTTTTGAAAAACCAAAGCACAAAATCTGCCGGATGTTTTTTTTCTGGATCATCAGCCTTTCCTCTTCCCATTCCTTTTATATTAAAATCGATTTTTTGTTTATTTAAAGCATTGTAATTCGGGAAGGTGGAAACATCAAAATAAATTGCTTGAGTTGTAATATATGCGTGTTTTTTATTAATTAATATCTTAATCATTTCTATCATTTCAGTAATATATTGACTGGCACGAGGGTTGTGATTGGCAGGTAGATTGTTAAGAATTGTGATATCTTTTTCGAAAATATCTATATATTTTTGGGCAATTTTGTCAGGTGACAAATTTTCCCGACGGACAGCTTTTTCCATTTTGTCTTCACCTTCATCAGCATCAGATGTTAAGTGACCAACATCAGTATAATTTCGAACAAAATTGACATCATAGCCAAAATATATCAAAGAGCGTCTGATTAAATCTGCTATGGTCATTCCCCGCATATTTCCGATGTGCTGTGTCCAATAAACAGTTGGTCCACAGTGATAAAAAGTTACATGTGGCGGGTTGATCGGTTTAAATTCTTCCAGTTGACGGGTTAAAGTGTTAAAGAGTTTCATAAATAAGAGGTTAAGAGATTAATAGTTAAGGGAATTATATAATAATTTCAAAATAATCTGAAGGAAAAAAATTGATTTGCAGGTTTCAAAATTATTTAAAAGTTGGGATAATACTCAATAAGTGTGGTATAAGTTGATGCTTTAGATTGTAAATACGGTCAATTCTTGTATAATTCAAACATGACTACTTTGAATTTTAAAAAAATTATCGTTTCCATTGTCACTTTTG
>Ga0247841_10003111_pt1 | contig 31438 bp, 28 predicted proteins | sample LaCruzMarch2015__2_FD_192410 | JGI IMG/M metagenome (GOLD analysis project Ga0247841, IMG submission 192410) | Freshwater microbial communities from meromictic Lake La Cruz, Castile-La Mancha, Spain - LaCruzMarch2015_18m | ecosystem: Environmental > Aquatic > Freshwater > Lake | place: Spain...
TTAAAATTATAGGCTTCTTTTTAAAGAAACTATACGCAATCGGTAATCTTTTTTTCATCGGTAATCCTTCCAAATATAATATTAGGGGTGTTACCGATGTATCTCAACTTGTGCAGGTTTATCATTTATAGTCAAAATAACTTGACAATAATAAGCTCTTGTGATATATTCGCCTGTTGCCGCAATACTGCGGCTGAACCTTGAATAACCAGAGGAGAAAAGCTATGAAAGTCTGCACCCGTTGCAAGCAACAGACCAGCAAAACGACTGATGCGTTTTGCAGAAAATGCGGCAATGAATTAGAAAATAGTGTTCATTGCTGTGACAACGAATTGGGACCGAAAGACTCGCACTGTCCAACCTGCGGCGAAGAGCGGCCAAAGTTCCAATCGGAAATTGACCGAGAAGAGTGGGAAAGAAAATATCTAGATGAGAAGGCAAAACAGGAAACAAAATCGACTGGATGTCTCGCCTTATTAATACTGATTTTGGTTATCCTTAGCTTTATTTTCGTTAATGGAATCTGTGCTTTCCTCGGACTGGAAGTTTGGAGGTTAAGATGAGAGCATGCACTGTATGCGGCCAAGGTAACCTTTTCGATAAAGAAAAATTTTGCTCCAAGTGTGGCAATAAAACGGAAGAGATCCCCGCATGTATCTGTGGTTTTGATTTATTTGTGCCATTGGAGGATAAGTATTGTCCGGTTTGCGGCATAAAGAGAAAGAAAATAACCTTTGAAATTGCCCGTGAAGAAGCGGAAAAGAAGCAGAGCGAAGAAAATTCTAAATATTGGTATCAAGCAATCAAATATATTTTCGCCGCAACAATTGGGTTAATAATAATGTTACTAATCGTCTTAATTTTTAAATTGCGTTTTTAAAACTTCTGTGGGCGCCTGCGGGCGCCCTCTTTTAGTTCAGGGTTGTCAAAAATAGATTCGCCTGGTTTAATAAGTGCATGTGCGGAATAGCCGGAATCTACAACTTAAAATCTCAAAAATCAAATCTCAAATATCAAAAAGAGAAGATCCAAAAGATGACCGATACTCTGATTCACAGAGGGCCTGATGATGAAGGCTTTTTTGTTAATGAAAAAATTGCTTTAGGTCATCGCCGCTTATCGATCATCGACTTAACTAAAGCTGGCCATCAACCGATGATCTCTCAAGATAAAAAGCTGATAATTGTTTTTAACGGCGAAATTTATAATTATATTGAAATTAGAGAAGAACTAAAGACTCTCGGCTATAAATTTAAGACTCAGACCGACACCGAAGTAATTTTAGCTTCATATCAAGAATGGGGCCAGGATTGTTTGGCTCATTTTAATGGGATGTGGGCTTTTGTTATTTATGATCTGGAACATGATAGCCTTTTTGCTGCGCGAGACCGAATGGGCGTTAAACCGTTTTATTATTACCTTGATACTGAAAATTTTATTTTTGCTTCGGAAGCCAAGGCAATTTTGTCTCATCCTGAAGTGAAGGCGAAGGTGAATGATCAAGCTGTTTACGACTATTTGATTTGCGGGGTCCTGGACGCTCGAGAACAGACTTTTTTCAAAGGAGTAAAGGAACTTCGTGGCGGCCATCACTTAATAATTAATAAGGGAAAAATTAAAATTTCCCAATATTGGGATTTAAAAAGTCTGAAACCATTACGCCTGACTGATCAAGAAGCGAGCGAACATTTTAAAGCTATATTTTTAGACTCGGTCAAATTGCGGCTACGCTCAGATGTGCCAATTGGGACTTGTCTTTCTGGTGGGCTGGACTCCTCAGCTATTGTCTGCGCAGTCAACAAGTTTCTCAAAAAAGAGGGCATCAAAGAGGTAGGACGTCATCAAAAGACTTTCTCGGCTGTTTACGGAGAATCTTTTAAGGATTGTGATGAAACTAAATTTATCAATATGGTGATTAAGAAAACACAGGCTCAGTCGTTTAAGACTTTTCCTCAGGCTAAATCTTTAGAAAAAGAACTGGAAAATTTAATTTATACCCAAGATTTTCCAATCGGCTCTACCAGCATTTATGCCCAATGGAACGTTTTCCGTTTAGCAAATCAAAAAAAAGCAAAAGTGATGCTTGATGGTCAAGGTTCAGATGAGATGCTGGCCGGCTATCATACTTTTTTTCCGGTTTACTTTCAGAGCTTAAAGCGCCAAGGTCAAACGGCTACTCTGATTTCAGAGATGTATCATTTTTGGCAGAATCATCCGGAGTCAATTAAACAAACTTTGACGAATTTTTTCTTCAAGAATAGTTTCTTGACTAGTCTGCAAAGAAGAATTAAGCCTACTCTTAAGACAGTCTTTAAAAATGCTTATTACGATTATACGGTTTTCAATGACTCGTGGAGAAAGAAATTTACTCCTTTTATCTACCCTCAGCCTAATAGTGATGTTTTCAAAGATCAATCTTATAATCTAATGGTCAACAATGGTTTGCCTTCACTTTTACGTTATGAAGATCGCAATTCCATGGCTTTTTCCATTGAATCCCGGACACCATTTCTTGATTACCGACTAGTGGAATTGGTTTATGCTTTACCTGATAAGGAAAAAATATTTCACGGCCAAACCAAATGGGTGATGCGCCAAGCTTTAAAAGGAATTTTGCCGGAAAAGATTCGGACCCGTCAAGATAAAATTGGTTTTGCCACCCCGGAAAAAATCTGGATGCAAAATGAATTAGCGGATAATTTTAGAAAAACATTTGCTTCTGAAAGTTTTGTCCGAAGGCCTTATTGGGATGCTCTCAAGGTTCAAGAATCATTTGAAAAATTCTTGAAAGGAGAGCCGATTCTTTATCAACTTTTTTGGCGGCTTTATAACCTGGAGCACTGGCTAAGGAGATTTATTGATTAAGCCTAAAGTTTGCATGATCACCACTAGCAATTTGGATTATGATACCAGAATTCTCAATGAGATTGATACGCTCTCGGCTAATTTTGATATAACAATAGTCACTCCAGGTTATAATCGTAAATTGGAAATTAATAAAAAGTTTAGAAGCGTAGTCAGTTTATATCGGCCATATTTTAAAATTTCCAAAGATCTAAACCGTTTTCTTAATCTCTTCGCTTTAATCAAAGCTGTCAAAAAGGAAAATCCCGACATAATTCACGCTCATGACCTGCCGGGTTTATTTTGCGCTCGTTTAGCGACTATTTTTAAAAGTAAAACCATTGTTTATGACTCTCATGAACTTTGGTCTGATCTTAATTTATTTGGTTTTTGGCGAGTTTTGCGCTGGCCGCTCAGAATATCGGAACGAATTTTAATTTCTAAAGTGGTAGCTGTCATTACAGTCAATAAGTCTCTGGCTCGGATCTTAGAGGAAAAATATCATCGCCCCACTATTGCACTGTATAATTACCCCTTATTACAAAAAAATAAAACCTCTGTTAATACTTATAATACTAAAACAAAAACTATTCTGTATGTCGGCGCATTTAGAAATGGTAGAGGACTTTATCAAATCATTAAAGCGGCTCAAATCCTTGACGATTCTTACAAATTTTTATTTATCGGCTATGGCCGTGAAGAAAACAGGATTAGGGCAAAAATTAAGAAATTAAGTTTGGAAAATAAAATTTTTGTTAAACCGCCGTTAAATTTTGAACAACTTTTGCCAGTCATTAAAAAGGCTTCTCTGTGTTTGTGTCTCATAGAAAATACTAGCCAAAGCTATTATTACTCAAGCCCAAATAAGCTATTTCAGTATATTGCCGCTCAAGTCCCAATTTTGGCCAGCAATTTTCCGGAGTACCGTCAAATTGTTTTAAAAGAAAAAATTGGGGAATTGGTGGACGTTGAACCTGAAAAAATCGCTCAGAAGATTAGCCATATGATAAAATATAAGCAACAAATGCTTTATCGGCAAAACTTAAAAGGTCTAGCTCAAAAAAGATACAATTGGACGATTGAAGCGCCCAAACTACTTGATTTTTATACCAAATTGAGTTATAATCCTACGGATATGAAAGATTTCACTTTAGAACAATATAAATGGCTTTGTAGGCAAATCGCTAGCGAATACAAATCGGTAACTTTAGCTGACTACTTACAACAAAAGCCAACAAAAAAAGTCATCGTGTTAAAACACGATATTGATCGTGGTATTAAAACTGCACTGGAAATGGCTAAAATTGAGCATCAATATGGACTAGTTGCGAGCTACTATTTTAGAATACCGGCAACTTGGGACCCGGAAATAATTGCTCAAATCAGTCAAATGGGTCATGAAGTCGGTCTTCATTATGAATCATTGGATAAGGCCAAAGGTGACCATGCCAAAGCAATAAAACTATTTGAAGCTGATTTGGAAACTATGAGAAAAAAATTCAAGGTAAAAACTATTTCCATGCACGGCAATCCTTTTACCAGGTTTGATAACCGAGATATATGGAAAGATTATGATTTAAAAAAATTTGGTCTCATTGGTGAAGCTTATCTTTCGGTTGATTTTGAAAAAATTATGTATTACTCAGATACAGGCAGAACTTGGGAGGATGATAAATTTAATGTTAAAGATATCATTCCCAAACAGTTAAAAAGAATGAAAAATAAACCAAAAATTATTTCCACTCCAGATCTAATCAATTTGATTGGCAAGGAATCTCGATCAATATACTTACTTATCCATCCGAATCGTTGGGCTGAAAACGATTTGGCTTGGTTTGGTTCTTTTGCTTCGGACTCAGTGATCAACTGGTTGAAAATGTCGCGCGTGAGATTCACTCGTTTCTAAATTATTATAATTTCTCCTTGGAGAAAACCAAAAATGTCAAATTTAACAAAGAAACTTAAAATTATTGTTGATATGAATCATCCGGCTAATGTTCACTTTTTTAAGAACTTTATTTGGGAAATGGAAAAAAGAGGACACGAAGTTTTGGTTACCGCCAGTGACAAAGATATCACCTTAGATCTCTTAAAAAAATATGGGTTTAAGTTTATCAATATGGGAAGTTATGGCAAATCCCCTGCAGCTAAAATCCTCAATATCCCAGTAATGGTTTGGAGAATGTTGAAAGTGTCCCGTAAATTTAAACCAGATGTGTTTTTAGCTGGTTCGATTCGGGCGTCTATTTGTGCTTGGCTTCTTGGCAAAAAGAACTATTATTTTGACGATACGGTTCACGACTACTATGTCAGAATGTATTTACCATTTGTAACCAATGTTTATATGCCGACCTGTATTGGCAAAGATTTTGGTAAAAAACAGATCAGCCACCAAAGTTATCATCAACTAACCCACTTGCACCCAAATTATTTTAGACCAGATAAAAAAGTTTTATCTTTATATAATTTAAAAGAAGGCGACAAGTTTTTTATTTTGAGGTTTGTCAGTTGGCAAGCTGTCCATGATGTTGGTGAAAAAGGCTTGAGCTACGAGGGAAAAATTCGATTGGTCAAGAAACTATCTGAATCGGGGAGAGTTCTAATTACTTCGGAAGAAGTTTTACCCAAAGAACTCCAGCAGTACAAAATTAAAGTAGCCCCAGAGAAAATCCATAGTTTGATGCATTATGCGACTTTAGTTATCTCTGAGGGCGGTACAATGGCTTCTGAAGGTGGTATTTTGGGCACGCCGTCCATTTTAATGAGCACATTGGGAGCGAGCACAATTTCTGAACAAGGAAAGAAGTATGGTCTGGTTTACCACATTGATAACGAAAAGGATCTGATGAAACGAATAGATCTTATTTTGGCCAATAAAAACGTCAAAGCCGAATGGGCCCAAAAGGTTAAAAAAATGCTTCAAGAAAAAGTCGATATGACGGAAATTTTAGTTAAAATTATTGATAATTTGTAAGGATTCCATGAAAGTATTAATTACCGATATATCTAGTTTTAAAGCGATTGTGTTTTGCCAAGCCCTGGCCGGGCTTGAAGATTTAGAAATTCTAACCTCTGATCACCGAAAATATACTCAAAACTTGCGGACTAAATTTAGCCATAAACACTTTATCACTTCTGATCCGGCAAAGAATCCGGAACAATTTGCCAAACAATTGTCGTCTATTGTGGCTAAAGAACACGTCGATTTTTTAATTCCCATCAATAGTGTTGATATTCGGGTTTGTTTATCCAAGAAGGAAAAATTTGGTAAAGCCTTAGATTGTTTTGGAACATTTGAAACCTTTGAAGATCTTGATAACAAAGAAAAGCTTTATAAACTTGCTGCTGATTTAGGTATAAGAGTTCCTCGGAGTTATGCATTTGATGACAATGACAAAAAATTCCCTTTAGTGCTTAAACCTTCAGTTTCTTCGTCCTCAAAAGGAGTCTCTTATCTTAAAAATGCGTCAGAACTGAAGAAAAAAATTTTAGAAATAAAAAATCCCAAACAATATGTTCTTCAAGAATACGTCGAAGGCGAGGGTGTCGGCTATTCGGTTGTTAGCAAAAATGGGCAAGTTTTAGCTGGTTTCGGTCACAAAAGAATAGCCGAATTTCCCGTTTCTGGCGGATCAAGCACTATTAGAAGTAATTTTGATCATCCAGACATGAAACCGATTGCAGCCAAAATTATTGACGCTACTGGTTGGAGCGGTTTTGCCATGCTCGAGTTTAAGCTGGATTCGCGCAATAATTTGGTTTTATTGGAAATTAATCCTCGTGTTTGGGGTTCAGTTAACCAGGGTATTCAAAATGGGGTCAATTTTCCTAAAATATTACTTTTCGGTCAATCAAAAGCTCAAAAACCTAAAAATGAAATTATTACTTACCTTTCGCCGCTTAACTATCTATCATTTTTGGGCTACGCCTTAAAACTAAATTTTTCCTCTCTCTGGTTTTTTATCAAGAATCTCACAAATGTTAAAGCTGACGTTTCTATCTGGAGCGATTTTGGTGGATATCTTTCATTAATTTTAAGATCTTTTTCAAGGTAAAAATGCTATTAGAATTTCATGTTCATACAAATCAATCTCTTTGCAGCAATCTTTCAATCAAAAATATTGAAGATTATCTTCAAAAATCTGAAATCGATTTTTTAGCCGTGGTTGATCATGACGTCAAAATTCCGGCAGAGCTAGCTGCTAACCCAAAAATTATTCCTGGGATTGAATTTACAACCAACAGAGGCGACATTATTGGTTTATTTATGAATAAACCAATTGAATCCCATGATGCTCGAAAAATTGTTGATTTTATTCACCAAGAAGGTGGTTTGGTGCTAATTCCTCACCCCTTTAAAAAAGTCCAAGCGCACTGGGATGATTTTGTTAAAGACATAGACCTATTGGAAATCTATAATCCCCGTGTATCAGATCAGGCTAACCGACAGGCAGAAGTTTTTGCATTAATGTATAATTTAAAAATGGTGGCTGGGAGCGACGCTCATCTTAAACCGGAACTAGGTTTGAGTTTAATGGAAATGAAAGAAAATACCGAAAAGAACGAGTTAAAAAAAGCAATTGTCACGGAAAAGATCAAAATACTGAAAACGCTGCCAACCAAATCTTCCGCTGTCTGGGAATCAAAAGTTCGACGCAAGTTTCGCAAGAAGAAATATTGGCAATCTATGGTTCAATTTGTCATTTGGCAATTCGTCAAATTAAGAGAGGTTTTAATTGGAAAATAAGCTTTGGCCGAAAAATCATACTTTCGCAATCTTTTTAAGTCATGATATTGATACAATCCACCAAATGCCTTTTCAAGGTCTGTACTATTTCCTGACTCAGAAAAAATTCAAATATCTTCGCTCTCTGTTTGAAAAGCGTGATCCTTATTGGCGCTTTGAAGAAATGATGGCTTTGGAGGAAAAATACCAAGTTCGTTCAACATTTTTCTTTTTACAAGAAAAGACATCTTTGAATCTTTTTAAGCCTATAACTTGGCGCCTGTCCAATGATCGTTACGAGTTTTCCAATCCTAAAGTAATTGAACTTTTTAAGAAACTTGAAAATGGCGGCTGGGAAGTCGGTCTTCATGGTTCTTATTATTCATATAATAATGAAAAGCTTCTGGCTGAGGAAAAAGATAGTCTAGAAAAGAGTCTGGGCCACGCTGTAGCCGGAATTCGCCAGCATCACCTAAATCTTAACGAACCAGAAACCTGGAAAATTCAAGCCAAAATCGGTCTCCAATATGATTCTACTTATGGCCTAAAAAAGGAAATTGGTTGGCGTGAAGGAAAATACTTACCATATCGACCATTGAATAATAATTTTCTAGAAATTCCTTTAGTTATAATGGATATCAACGTTTTTAAAGGGGATTTAAGCGGCCAGAATTTAGAAAAACTGTGGCAAAAATGTTTGGCTATCTTCGATGAAGCCGAAAAAAATGGGGCCATGCTCTCTGTTCTTTGGCATAATCGTTTTTTTAACGACCAGCAATTTCCGGGCTTTACGGCACTTTATGAAAAGATTATCAAAGAAGGTAAACGCCGAAATGCCTGGTTTGCGACCGGCGGGCAAATCTACAAGCAACTCAATAGCCAAAAAAAGGACTCTTAGACTTGCCAAACAGGGAAATTTGTGCTAGAATAGACGATTATGAAAATTAAAGGTGCCATTATTTTAGGGGGGTATGTCAATGCGCTCGCCGTCGCGCGTGGTTTTGTTGACCACGGTTTAGAAGCGATATTGGTTAACAACAAGAAGTTTCAACCGGCTAATTTTTCACGCAAGACGACTTTTATTAAAAGTCCGGCAATTTCTGAAACAAAGGACTTTTTGGATTTTTTAAACAAATTACCCAAAAAATATAAAAACAAGTCCTATTGGTTGATTCCCACCTGCGATCTTGGCGTAGAGTTATTAAGCCGAAACAAAAATGACTTTCAGAAAGATTATCTTGTTTTTGCCGATGATTTAGAAAAAATTGAACTAATCGAAGAGAAAGATAAAATTTTTGGCTCGATTAAAAATATTGCCAATATACCTAACTATAAGGTTTATAAGCAGGATCTAGCTGGGCTGAAAGACTTTAAATTTCCGGTCATCATTAAATCGCGTTTACCGCATGCGCACGATTTAAAAAAAATAAAAATTGTGGCTCAAACCTATACTGAAGCGCAGAAAGAATTACAAAATCTTCCAATCAGCTTAAGACAAGAAGGTGTTATTGTGCAGCAATATTTAGCTGGTCTTAAGCAGTTGTCTTTTTCTTGTTTTGCGCGAAATGGCGAAATTATCCGTTTTTTTATGAGTGAAAAAGTGCGTTCCCGCCCGGCTGAATATGGTTCATTTACAATTATTAAAAGTATTTATAGCCCAGAACTTTATAAAATCGCCCAGGAAATTTTATCAAAAATTAGTTATTCTGGTGTTTGCGAAGTCGAGTTTTTATTTGACTCCAAAAGTAATAAGTTTATCTTTTTGGAAATTAACCCCCGTTTTTGGATGCAAAATGGCTTGGCTAAAAAAATTGGCGTTGATCTGATAGAGCCGTTAATTAATCCCAATGCGCTCAAGCAAAATTCTGAAAATTCGTATAAAATAGGTGTAAAGTGGGTTCACTTTTATTCTGATTTAGCTCAAGCGATTTCCGAAATTAAGAAAAAAACATTTTCTCTCTCCGACTATCTGGTTGGTTTAAAAGGTGAGAAAATGGAAGCCGCTTTTTCGTGGTCTGACCCAATACCATTTTTAATTGAGACAGGGCAAGCCCTTACAGCCCTGATGAAAGGAAAATTATGAAAGACAGAACTAAAAATGCCTTAAGCTTATTTTTTTCCGGAATTATTTTTCAATTTCCGCCTTTTTCTTGGTGCAAGAATGCTTTTTATCGCAATACCTTTAAGTTCGGCTCAAATTGTCTGGTCGGACACAATACTCGGTTCATTAATCTGCACAAAAATGACAGTGCTAAAATTGTGGTCCAAAATAATGTTTCTATCGATCAGGATGTTTTAGTTGATTACTCCGGTGGTGTCGAAATCGGTGAGCATGTCTCCATCGGTCCCGGAGTGAAAATCTTTACGCATAACCATGAATTTACTGCTGAAACGGCTTGGGCTAAAACCACTTTTGGGGGCTTAAAAATTGGTAAAAATGCTTGGATTGGGGCTAATGCGGTAATTTTACCAAAAGTTACTTCCATTGGCGAAGCAACTATTATTGGCGCCGGCGCGATTGTGACCAAGGATATACCGGCTTTTAGCGTTGCTGTGGGCAACCCCGCGAAGGTGATCAGAACCAATAAAGCTGAGCAATTATGAAATCAAACTGGTTAAAAACTTTACTTGCTCTAGTCCTCATTGGTTTTGCCCTTTATTTTCTTAATAAGGGTCATTATTGGACTAATTTTACCAATTTGTCTTGGTTAGATATTCTGATCTCATTTTTACTTTGCTTTTTAATATTTCTCTTAACGAGTTGGCGCAACCGTTATGTTTTGGAGCGACAATACAATGTTAAGCTGTCGCTGTTCGATCAGATTACTCTGCCAATCGCCATGAACCTATGGGGCTTAGTTCTACCGATTCAGGGCAGCGTTCTATACTTTATTTTCTTTCTCAAAAATAAATATCAAATGCGTGCTGCCCACGGCACGGCAATTGTTCTATACACTTATCTGATCAACTTTATTATTGCCGGGTTGTTTCTGTTGGGCTATGCTATTTTTCTTAAACAATTCGGTGGTCTAGCCTTGACTGGTTTAATTTTTATTTTTAGTCCGCTGATTGTTTTTTTACTCAATCTTTTGCTTCAAAAAATTCCCGGGAACTGGCAGTTTTTGGTTAAAGTCAAACAAATTATTGGTAGTATCCAGTCAAGTTCTCAAGATCTGCTTAAGGATCCTAAAACCAACTTGATTGTGACAGCCCAAACTATTTTAAGGTTAGCACTTCGATCTTTATGGTATTATGCCGCCGCTATGGCTTTTGGCCTTGACGTGGCTATTCCTGTAGTGATAATTTTAGCATTGGTAAATGATTTTACTTCTATTATTCGTTTAGTTCCTGGTAATTTTGGTGTTGATGAATTAATTTCTGGATCGATTCTGATTGCCTTTGGTGGCCAAATGGGGGAGGGCGTTCTCTTGACTTTATTCATAAAATCTGTTACACTAGTCTATACTTTTAGCATTGGAATTTGGGCAACATTAGTAAATTTACCTTATTTCGGTGCGAAGAATCTTTCTGCCTTTTGGCAAAATTTAAGAAAAGAAGAAAATGCTTAATAAAAAGAAAATTTGCGTGGTTGTGCCCGCTTACAATGAAGAACAACGAATTGGCGAAGTGATCAAGACAATGCCCGCTTTTGTGGACTTAATTATTGTTGTTGATGACCAAAGTACTGATAAAACAATTTCCGAAACTGAAAAAGCGGCCAAACTCTATCGAAAAAATGTCGAAATTTTAGCTCTGCGGACTAACCAAGGCGTTGGCGGAGCCATTGTAGCAGGTTACAAATTAGCGGCTAAAAGAAAAATGGTAGCCACTGCGGTTATGGCTGGAGATGCGCAAATGGATCCGGCTGAACTTAAAGATTTATGTCTACCGATTATTAGAGGCGAAGCCGAATATGTCAAAGGTAACCGTCTGATTTATGGTCAAGCTTGGGATATGATGCCAAAGGTTCGCTATTTAGGCAACTCTGTCCTTTCGCTTTTAACCAAGATTACTTCAGGATATTGGCATGTGGCCGATAGTCAAACCGGTTACGCCGCTATATCATTGGACGCACTGGAAAAATTGCGACTCGATAATTTGTACAAAAGATATGGTTTTCCGAATGATTTATTGGTTCATCTAAATATTATTCATGCTCGAGTTAAAGAAATCCCGATTAAGCCGATTTATCACGCTGACGGCAAATCCGGAATTAAAATCAGTAAAGTTATTTTTACTATTGGTTGGTTATTGATTCGTCGTTTTTTTTGGAGATTAAAAATAAAATATATTATTCAGGATTTTCATCCTTTAGTTTTCTTTTACTTTTTCTCCATGATGCTGGGCGCGGCTAGCTTAGTATTTTTACTTCGAGTCATCTATGTTACTTTGACAGCTACTCATATTCCAACCATTAGTTCTTTAGGCTTTGTTTTTTGCGCCGTCATGGCGAGCCAGTTCTTATTTTTTGCCATGTGGTTTGATATGGATAACAACAAGGACCTTAGAGTTAAATAACTCGTATTCAAATTTATTTGACAATCTTTTTTTCTTCAGAGATATTGGATTTAATCATGAAGAAGAAAATATTAAGTATTATTGGTGCTAGACCTCAATTTATCAAAACCGCCCTTCTTTCTTGGGAATTAAGAAAAGATTTTCAAGAAGTAGTTTTACATACCGGCCAACACTATGATCTAAATATGTCCGATGTTTTTTTTCGTGATCTTAAATTGCCAAAAGTAAAATATAACCTGGAAGTTGGTTCTGGCACGCAAGCGCGGCAAACGGCGCAAATGATGGAATTAATCGAATTCGTTATCAAGCGCGAAAAACCGGATTTAACCATAATTTACGGAGATACCAATTCTACTATTGCTGGGGCTTTGGCTTCGACTAAGCTTCATATTCCGGTAGCCCACGTTGAAGCCGGTATGCGTTCCTATAATCGCCGCATGCCTGAAGAAATAAATCGTGTTGTCTCTGACCATATTTCAGATTTGCTATTTTGCTCCACCAGGTCATCGGCTGAAATTTTAAAAAAAGAGGGAATTAAAAAAAATGTTTTTTTTGTCGGGGACGTAATGTATGATCTTCAACTTAAAACGCTCCACGATCTTTCGTCTGAGCTATCAGATAGCAATATTATTAATAAGCTAGATCTTGTTCCCAAAAAATATCTATTGGCAACGGTCCATCGCCAAGAAAATACCGACGAAAGAGAAAATCTCCAAAATATTCTGCGAGCGTTTGAAAAAATTGAGGAGACAATTATTTATCCGATTCACCCTCGGACTCGGAAATTTCTCAAACTGCAACGGTTAGAGACATGGGTTAAAAAAATTAAAAACTTAAAAATAATTAACCCCACAAACTATCAAGAGACAATTCAGCTCGAACAAAACGCCAGAATGATTTTAACTGATTCGGGTGGGATCCAAAAAGAAGCCTATATGGCTAAAGTTCCATGTCTGACTTTAAGAAACGAAACAGAATGGACCGAGACCGTAACTAGCGGTTGGAACCATTTGGTGGGGACAAATGTTGAGAAAATTTTAAAACTAACAAAGAAATTTCCCAAGCCAAAAGGCCATGCTAATTTTTTAGGAAAAGGGGATGCTTATCTTAAAATAGCGGAAATTATCAAAAAAACCCTTTACCCCTAGACAAAACCGTTTTTATAGTGTATAATTGATTGTTTTCTGATAATATTAAAAAAGGATAAATATGCGTATTGCCATTGATTTCGACATGACCGTTTTCAACAAAAAAACAGGTCAAATCGATAACAAATTAGCCCAAAAAATTAACCAGCTTTTTGATTCCAGCCATGAAATTACCATTTACACGACTCGTGCCGATGATAATTACTCAACCGTGAAAGCGATTTTAGATTTAGCAAAGGTAAAATATACCCGGATAGTTTGTGGTAAAGTGCAATACGACGTTTTACTTGATGATAGAGCTAAAAGTTTTGATCAATTCTATGATTTAGAACTCACCAAGAAAAGTGAAAAAAAATGAAAAAGATTTTAGTTATTTCCCCTCATAGCGATGACGCAGAACTGGGCATGGGCGGAACCATGGATAAATTAACCAAAGACGGCTGCCAGATTAAACATCTGGTTTTTGACCATGAATTTGCTATCCGCAGTTTTCCCGAACATCGCCAGGAAATTCTCGATCGATTAATTGAGATGAGAGATAAATTTAAACCTGATACGGTTTTTTGCCCGGCCACAACCGATGTCCATCAGGACCATCAGGTGGTTAATGCGGAAACAATCCGAGCTTTTAAAACTAATGCCAGTATTTTGGGTTATGAACTCCCCTGGAATAATATTAATTACCATTCCAATTTGTCGATTAAATTAACCAAAACCAATATCGACAATAAATGGAAAATGCTCCAGGCTTTTACAACTCAGTTTCACAGACCTTATTTTAATAAAAATTTTATTGTTAGTTTAGCAACTGTCCGCGGCGTTCAATGCCATGCGGAATTTGCAGAAAGTTTTGAGGTTATCCGATGGCTAATATCTTAATTACTGGTGCTGGCGCACCGGGAATTTGGGGCACTTGTCAATCACTCAAGGGGCATCGTCTGATTGGGACTGACATTCGTGAAGATGTTGTCGGTAAGTTTTTTTGTGATAAAGTCTATCAGGTTCCCAGACCAGGTAAAGAATTTGTTCTTAAAATCAAAGAAATTATTAAAAAAGAAAAAATTGATTGTATTGTGCCTCAAGTCACAGCTGAACTCAAATGGTTGGGGCAAATCCCGATCGCTCTAGTTAATACCCCAGAGAAAATTGACATTGTTAACAATAAATTCAAACTGATGGAAGCGGCAAAAGAATTCGGTTGTACTGCTAAATACTTTATGTCTAACGGTTTTGTGGCTAAGCCGCCCATTGGCCATGGCCAAGAAAAGGTCAAAGGGACTCAAGGAATTGATAATATCTTAATTGTTAAAGATAAGGCTTTGATTATGGAATATTTGCCAGGTAAAGAATATTCTGTTGATTGTCTGGCTAATAAAGGGAAAATGGTTGTGTGTGTCCCTCGGAGCCGAGATAAAATCCGCGACGGTATTACTTTTGAAGGCACAACTGTAAATAATACCAAGATTGTTGAGGCCTGTCGCCAAATCATTGAAAAATTAGAATTAGACCAAATTATTGGCTTCCAGTTTATGGAAGATAAATCAGGGGAGCCTAAATTGATCGAGTGTAATCCTCGAGTCCAGGGAACTATGTATCACTCAACCTTGGCCGGTGCCAATATTATTGATGGCGCAGTCAAACAGTTTTTAACTGGTTCGAGTGGACTTTCTCAAGACAAAATTAAATGGGGTCATAAATTAAAACGTTTTTGGGGTGCTCTCGGCGACGAATCCAATTGCGCATAAATAGATAGTTCTGATATATTGGAACTATGCTAGCTAAAATTAGCAAACAAACTTTGTATTTGTATGGACTATTTGTTGTTTGGGGACTAGTTGCCTTTCTATGGCGCTACATGTTTAGTCCTTCAGCTTTTTCGTTATCCTTAATTGTTCTTTGGTTTATTTTTATTCCTGGTTACTTTTTATCTCGAATCATAAAAATAGAACTCAAAGATTGGCTAGACCGATTAATTATTAGCCTGATATCGGGATTAATTTTTGATTTCGTGATATTTTTTATTGTTGAATTGTTCGGCTTTAACATTTTTGGTCTCAGTATATCCTATTTTATTGCTTTGACGATTTTGGTGACAATTTCAATCATAATGGTGTCTGAAGTCAAACGAGAACCTATAAAAATTGTCTGGCGAGACCTCTTCGGTGTCCATAACTGGTTAAATATTCTGGCCATAATTTTAATTTTAGGTACTTTTGCCATTTTGAGCCAAGTTGGCGGTAATTTTGAAGGTGATCCGTTTTTCCATATTTCTATGATGAGAAAGATAGTTGATGGTCATCAGATTGCTTATCAAAACTTAAATTATGTTAAGTATGTGGTAGACGAACTATATGCTTTTCCGGTTTGGCATATGCTCTTGGGCCTTTCCGGTTACATTAGCGGGCTGTCAATTTTCTCCGTCTGGCAAGAATCTCCTGTGGTCCTGAGCGCACTGGTGTTAATTGTCTGGTATTGGATTCTAAAACAAATTTTGCCAACTAAGTACCTAGCTATTTTGGCTTTCAACCTGTTTATTCTTTTTATGATTACTCGTTTTAGTCTGGGTGGAAAAGTTTATCTTTTTAGGCAATTGGGCATTCCGGACACAATTTGCCAGATGATGTTTCTGCCGCTTGCGATCGGTTTGAGCTTGCGTTATATTTTTGACAAAACTCTCAAAGCAAAATGGCTTATATTGACCTTAATTTTAATTCTTTTTGCCGGTATTATTCACCTTATCCAATATGTTTATTTGGTTGGTGTAATTGGTGTATTTGGTCTGTTTTATCTTTGTCTCGGCTGGGGCGAACCAGATTTTAAGGATAAACTTAGAAAAATCGGTTTACTTTTAGGGGGTTTTGTCGCTGTGATCTTGCCATATTTTGTCTTACTGCAATCTGTGGGTAAAGTCGTATCTTCAACTGCTGTTTCCTTGATGGGCTATCATAATACTGAAGTTCTAAAATATGGTTCGTTCCCGTTGTTCAGAGTAATAACTAAAATTGGCTATATTTTAGCACCTTTTCTCCTTATTCTTAGTTCAAAATACAAAAAATTATGGCTTGTTCCCTTAATGTTCGGATTGGTTTTTCTGGTCTATTCAACTGGTCTTAAAACATTTTTGATTAAATTAGTTAGTTTCAGTACTGTTCAACGACTTTATTCAGATATGGAGTGGACTTTTGTTGTCTGGGCGGTGGTTATTGGTTTTGCTATTCTGATTCTGGCTAAATTAACAGCGAAACTTGCTAAAGGTGTGCAAATTACTATTAACGGTATTTTAGTCCTTTTTTCTTTTTATTTGATCTTCTTAGCCAGCAGAGCTCAAATTTACCCTTGGTTTAGAGATGGCATTGGATCAATAACTAAATGGCTGGATCCTCGTTATGTTTGGCTTATTATTATTGGTCTAATTATTTCTATATTTTTATTGATCGTCCAGCAAAAGTCAGAAAAAACTAGACAATTTTTTCTCCTTGAAGAACCCAAGAATTATTTGACGGTTTTTTTATTTACCATTATTGCTATTATCGTAATTTCCTCACCTTCGCATTACATTCTAACAAGCAAAGTTAAAGCTGAAGCGGCCGATCGTCATTTTTTCGGTAAGGTCAACGATCCTGTTAACAGGATACTGGATTATAAAGATTATGGTGGCGAAGAAACCATTAACTTTATTCGTGACAAAATTCCGCCAAAAATGGTTTTTGATACCAATAAGGGTTTTGATAACCTTCCCTTGTTGGTCGATCAGTTCATGTCTAACTATTGGAGCCTGGCTTCATTGGAGTTTAGTAAAATTTATGATGATCGTTTTTCCATTAACGAAAAATTAGGTTGCATTAATCTAGGGAAAATTGATTATCTTCTGGTTTTTACGGCAGTTGATCAACCCTTGAGTTTTGATTCTTATCCGCAATACTTTACCCGTATTTTTAAGAACGAACGAACCCGTATTTACCAAATTAATCACCAAACAGTTGATCAATTCCCTGCGCCGGTTGCTAACTGGGATGCTCATATTTGCAGGAGTAAAAAACCGAGATGAAAAACTATTTAAAAAAACCTTTTTTTCTCTGGCAGCTCAGTTTTCTAATATTATCTCTGATAGACTATTTGATTTGTATTAATTCTGGGATTAATTCGCTAGTCGTCTTTTTGACAGTTTTTATCTTACTAGCTTGGCCAGGTTTAGCTTTGCGCCATTTTCTAAAACTAGATTTCAAAAATTTCTTTGACAATTTAGTTTTAATCTTGGCAACAGGCCTAATTTTAGCTCTAACAACATCTTTTTTCGGAATTATCATCGGTTTAAATATCCAAAGTTTAACCTTGGTTTATTCAATTGTTGTAGTTCTGATTATTTTAGCCGGTATTATTTACCAAATAGTTAAACCTTCTGATGAGAAAGTTGACTTTAAAGGTTTTTGGATGAATCAAGATTTACTCACTTGGCTAGTCTTTGCGGTTACAATCGGCTTGCTAATTGTAGCCAGTATTACCGGCGGATTATTTAGAGGAGGGGATCCATCCTACCATCTTTCAATTTTGCGAAAGGTTTATGAAGGCTTGTCACTTACCCCTTTAAATCTCGGCTTTACCAAAAGTAGCTCGATTCATATTGCTTATGGAGCGCCAGTTTGGCATGTTTTTATGGGAATTTTGACTAAATTTTTACAAACCGATATTTTTACGCTTTATGGTCGTCTGGTTGTTCCTCTGACTGCGGGGATGGTTTTGATCTGGTGGCGGCTTTTGAGACAAATCCTCCCGAGTCGATTTTTAGCCAATGTTTCTACGTTACTTCTTATTGTTTTCTATTTTTTAAGTCTTTTTACCCCTCTGGGGCTTCCAGACGCCCTTAATCAATACGTTTTATTGCCATTGGCCTTATTCCTGGCTCTCAAATTTGTCTTTAATCTTAGGACCGACTGGCGGTTGCTGGGTCTTTTAACACTTTTTCTGATCATGATGGCCGCTATCCATTTAACTCAGTACTTTTACTTTTTGATCATCATGGCCTTTTTTCTAGCTTTTTGGGTTTTCTCCCAGTGGGGCAAGAATGATTCCAAGCAAATTAGCTGGCGGATTTTTTATGCTATTATCTCGGTTTTAGTCTTATTCTTACCTCTGGCGGCTTTATTGGAACTAAAGGCTAAAATGATTTCAGAAATTTTGAAGGCCAACTTGGCAGAACCTTATCAGACTTTACGTTATGGCAATTTTAATCATTTTCAAATAATGGTTAAGTTCAGCTATTTGTTAGCGCCTTTTCTGCTATTATTAGTCAAGCCGAAAAAAATATTTTGGTTCTCTGTTAGTTTGTTTACAATTATCCCTATACTTTATTGGTCGCCAATCGCTCATTTTCTCCAATCCTCCTTGGGCTATATTTTTGTCAATCGGCTTTATGGTAATGTCAGCTGGCACTTCTTGATTATCGGCTTGCTAGTCGGAGCGATTGTACTAGGCACAGACATGCTAATTAAAAAATTGCCAGGCTTTGTTCGTATATTGGTTGCTTTAATTCTTGTAGGACTAAATATATGGGCAATTTATCTTCAGCTGAAATTTTCTACTTTTGCTAATCTTTATCGCCAGGTCTTTTCTAAGGAAGTGGGGATCTGGTTAACTCAAAATCTCTGGTGGCTTTTGATCGGCATAGCCATTCTGGTTATAATCGGTCTATTGATCGAAATAAAAGGTAAAAAAATACCGGAATTTATTAATCATGAGCCAGCAAATAAGATAGTTGCTGGTTTATTAACTTTTTTTATTGTTTTCTGGTTTTTTTCGCCCAAGCTTTATATTGCGACAGACACTTTTGACCCAATAAAACGAGCAGAAAAAGTTTTTAAACCAGAGAGTATTGTAGAAATGGCCGGAGGCAAAGAAACGATTGATTATATTAAAAATAATATTCCCGCTAAATCTGTTTTTGCCACCAATGGCCGAGATGTCTATCTGACAATGCTTTTAGACCAATTTATGGCCGCTTACCCTCACAGTGCGGGTGAAACAAAGAGTAAAAAACTGTTTGAAGCCAATACTTCGATTGAAGATAAAATTAAATTTATCAAATCAACCAAACTACAATATTTATTGGTAATAAATGCCAAACCTCAGACTGTATTTGACTCATTCCCTCAGTATTTTACTAAAATTTATGATCATGGCAACAAGATTTACCAAATTAGCGGAATTTAAGATAAATTTACCCTGGTTTTCAAATTATCTTGCCTGGGTAATTTTTCTTATTCTAGCCGGTTTGAGCTATTTTTTTCGGATGAATCCGATTATTCTAACTTTCTTATTTTTTCTGGTTTTAGCTTGGCCGGGATTTGGTTTAAGTCGAATTTTTAAACTGGAACTAGGTCAAGATTTAACCAGTAAATTTCTTACCTGGGTTTTATTGGGCCTGATGTTTGCTTTATTGCTTAGTCTTATTGCGATGTTGGGTCTAACTTTGAATTTGATTCTTATTTTTTATATCTTAATTGGCTTTTTACTCTTTTCCTGGTCATTTATTTTGGATTTGAAACGAAAAGAATTTAGCTCCACGACAATTGGTCTTAGACAACTTTTACCAGATTACTGGTCGATTATAATTGTTTTTGCCGCTATTTTTATATTAACTGTGATTAATGACAAGGGCAGTATTCTTAAGGGTGGAGACGCTTTATATCATCTTTCTATCCTCCGAAAAGTTGTCTCCAACGAACCTCTAACAATTACTAATCTCTCTTATACACTGTCGAATTTTCATATTGCCTATATTTTCCCGATTTGGCACATTTTTCTTGGTTTGTTTGCGAAGATTGCCAGAATTGATATTTTTATTTTATGGCAAAATTTAGCGCTGGCCTTATCACTTTTTGCGATCTTGGTTTGGGCATGGGTGACCAGGATTATGTTTCCGACCAGACAACTTCAGGCAATTGGTTTACTCTTTTTCATGATTTTTGCTTTTAACTGGGGCAGTGGCTATCTTTTTACCACCATAATTATTCCTCATTCCTTAAGCCAACTCATAATTTTACCTCTGGGGCTGGGCCTAGCCTTGAATTATATTTTCAAACTGTCGAATCTCAAGTGGTTGATAATTTTAACCTTATTTTTAGGATTATCGCTATTCGTTCATTTAACTGGCTATTTTTACTATCTCTGTTTGATGGGCATGTTTTTTATTATTTTTGCCGTTACGCAATTCAAAACCGAAAATTATCGGCAAAATCTTTTAAGAATTATCTTATCGGCTTTTACGGTATTAATTGTTTTTGTTCCACTGTTGATTTTATGGAAATTACGCGGTCAGCAGGCTTTTTCTGACACTTTAGCCTACTTCTATGGTGCTTCGATTGAGAGGAAAATTGCGGCCAGTAGTATTTCTAACTGGTCAATTAAAATCAAGTATGCTCTAATCGCTCTGCCGTTATTGTTGCCATTCGTACGCAAGAATCGGTCTTTTCTTCTCCTTGTAAGCTCTTTTGTTATTTTGCCAATTATTTATTTTTCGGGTTTTAGAGAAATTATTTTCAAAACAGTCGGTTTTGTCTGGCTTAAAAGACTCCAAGAAACTGTGCTTTGGTATTACTTAGTCTGGGCGATTATTATTGCCTTTTTGTTGCTAATGTTTGATTTATTGATTAGTCGTTTTAATCGTAAAATTCAACAATTGATAGAAATTTCAGTGATTATTTTAACTGGTTTATTTATTTACGGTCAGATTAAATTCCAAATCGGGGTTAGAATTCATGATGCTATTTTCAACCATAAATTTAACCCTTGGTTGGATCAGAACTACATCTGGTTGATGATTACTCTTGCACTTTTGTCCCTGGTTGCCATGTGGTTTATGTATAAAAAACCCAATCTATCAGAGATTATTGATTTTTACGAACCTCGAAAACCATTGCTTAATGCTATTTCGATTATTGCTATTAGTATTGTTCTAGTTTCTCCAAGTGTTAACGATTTAGCCAAAGCTGATTTTAGGCAAATGACTAAACCTGTCAAAAAGATTAGTTCAACCGAAACCTCTCTTAAAAACTATGTCGGCGGCCAAAAAGTTATTGATTACATTGATCAGAACATTGAATCGACGGCGATTTTTGACTGTTTCGATTGCCCCTATTATCTTTTGCCGGTAATAAACGTTAAAAAGCCAACCTATACCAATACCACGAATGATCTGTTTTATGATCTTTACTCAGCCAAAACGCCAATTAATGACAAGTTAAAAATTTTATCTAAAGCTAAACTTGATTATCTGCTCATTAGCAACACTCAGACAAAATTATCTAATATCAAGGCCCAATTCGATGCCTACCCGCAATATTTTGCCAATATTTTTACCGATAGCGATGCGAGTAAGGGAAATCATGCCTTAATTTATAAGGTAAATCAGGTCCAAGTTGCCACTGATCTTAATAAATAAAAAGTATTTAATCGACAATAATAAAAATGCTATTACCGTAAGGTAACAGTATGCTATTATTGATAAAGAGCCATGTTTAAAACTAAACTTTTTTTAATCTATATTAGTTGGGTCGTCGCCGGAGTTATTTTTTGTATTTGCGAATTTCTAAAAGTTACTCCCTTAATTCTGACCTTTTTAGTTCTTTTTCTGGTTTTGTGGCCCGGATTTGGAATAAGTCGCATGACCAAAATGAAATTTGGTGAAGATTCGATTAGTCAGATCGCTACTTGGTTAATGTTCGGGTTAGTTTTTATCCTTGGGCTCAATTCATTAACCTTGCTGTTTGGCTGGACCATGAATGCTCTTCTAGGTATAATTTTTACCCTTTCATTTGTCTTCTTTATTACTGCTTTTGTCCTTGATTTTAGACGAAAATCATTTCAAGCGAATGATTTTTCGTGGAAAGCATTTATACCAGATGGCTGGTCGATCATAATTCTTGTCTTGTCGTTTTTAATGCTAACCGTCATTGCTTTTAAAGGTAGTATTATTAAAGGAGGAGCGCCGCTATTTCATATTGCCATGATGTTAAAGGCAATATCAAAAGAGCCGTTAACCTTGCATAATATTGCTTATCAGCCGGACGTGATTAATATTGCTTATATGTTTCCAATCTGGCATATTTTTCTCGGAATTTGTGCCAAAATCAGTCATTTGGACGTTTTTACTCTTTGGCAAAGAATTATTTTACCTCTTTCGGTTATGTCTATCATCACTTGGGCGTGGTTAGTTAAAAAAATTCTTCCCACTAAACAAACTCAGGCTCTAGGTATGCTGTTCTTCCTTATCTTCTCTTTTATCTGGGATGATGGCTATGTTTTTACAGCTTTAGCTATTCCTAACACTTTCAGTCAATTGGCCCTTTTGCCCTTAGCTGTTGGCGTCACTTTGTACTATATTTTTCTGCCAACAGACAACAAACACAAATTTGCCAACTGGCCATGGTTAATTACTCTAATTCCGTTTTCTGTCGTTTTGGCTTTTGTCCATCCTCAGGGTTATTTCTACTATTTATTTTTTATTGGTTCGCTTCTGCTCTTTTGGTCAATATTTAAAGTTAAAGACACAGACTATAAACAAATCCTAGGACGTATTGGCTTGGCACTCGGCAGCTTTATTATCGCTTTTATACCAGTTGTGATTACTTGGCAAGTTTTGGGTAAAAGCACAATGACGACTACTCTGACCTCAATGTGGCAGAACCCGAAACCAGAACAAGTCAGATTCGTGAAAATTACAACCTGGGCGTTGAGTATGAAATATGCTTTCGCCTTTTTGCCAGTCGTCTGGTTATTCATTAAAAAACAACGGCAGCTAATTATTCTACTTTCAACGATGATTATGATTCCAATTCTTTCAATGGGTTGGATTCGGCCGATTATTTTGAAAACTATTGGTTACTTGTGGTTAAGGCGGCTGCCAACCAATGGTTTCTGGTATTTCCTGGTTTGGGCCTTAATTACAGGTTTTATATTTCTCTTGATTGATCGGCTTATGCGTAAAATGAGTCGATTGATGCAAATTATAGTAAGTGCCTTCTTTAGTTTTATTCTGTTATTCCTTGTTTGGCTGCAAATCCAATTTAACTTTAGTAAAACAATCTACGATTTCATCTTGGGCGGAAAGGCGAATAACTGGTTTGATCATAATTACACCTGGATCATGATTGTGTTTGCAATTCTAGCCCTTATGTTAATTATTCTGATGCGTTTCTATGAGAAAATTGTTATATTTTTTCAGGTTGAAGAACCGAAAAATTATTATGTTCAAATAATTCTTGCCCTTATTTTTAGTTTTTTATTGCTTTACCCTAGTTATGAAGCTTTAGCTCAGGCCCCGGTTGCTCGTTTAACCAGGCCAATTAAGGCCAATCAGAACAGAACATATATTGAGTATTACGTCGGGGGAACAGCGACAATTGGTTTTATTGAAAAAAATATTTCTCCCAAAGCGGTTTTTGAGTGCTATAACTGTTATTATTATCTGCTTCCCTTGGTTAATGTTAAAATGCCGATTTTTGCCGATAATGCCGATGATTTTTTTCTAGATATCTATAATCTGAAATTGCCAATTGAACAGAGAATTACTGTTATCGATAAGGCTAAAATAGAATACTTGCTCATCGCTGACGATCCCAAGAAAATAAGCCGCATGACATCCAATTTAGATTCGTTTCCGCAATATTTCACTAGAGTATTTACCAAAAAAACTGTGGCCAAAGAGCGAGATTCAGTCATTTATAAAATTAATCGAGAACAAATTAAGCAAGACCTATCAAAGAAATAATCTTGGCTAGTGATTTTTTGGCACTGGAATTTGAGAATGTTTTTAGAGCTAAATTACGGGCATTAATACCCATTTTTTGGCGCATTTTTTTATTTTTATAAAGTTTCAAGATAGTCTGACTTAATAATTCCGGATTTTTAGGTTCGCAAATTAAACCAGCATTATTTTCTTCAATAAACCTTTTGACTTCGCCGCCAATTGTGGCAATAATCGGTTTACCGCAAGCCAAATACTCCGCGGTTTTAGCCGGTACAGTCTCTTGGAATGTAAGTTTGTCGTCAAGTGAAATAAGACCACAATCCGAACTATTTATCAATTCCGCGACCTCCTGTGGGGTTTTTTCGGGTAGGAAAGTGACATTAGACAGTGCTAACTTGTTTTTAAGCTCAAGAAGGCCATTTTTACTTTCGCCTTCTCCGACAAAAATAAATTCAATTTTTCTATTTTCCACTAATAATTTGGCGGCTTCGAGCACATTTTCTAGGTTGTAAACTCGACTATGATTGCCAACATAAATCAATTTAAAACTATCTTTTCTATCGCTAGAAACCTTTTTTCTTGGTTTGAAAAGATTAATATCGGCACTATTGTAAATTGTAGTTACTTTTTCACCTCTGACTCCCTGGAGGATAAGTTTGCGACGAATTCGTTCCGTGGCAGTTAAAATATGATCAGCCTTGCGATAAAAAGTTTTTTCCAGTTTTTTAAGCAAATCAAATAAGATACCTGGTTTTAATAGGTTTAAATCGATAGTAACATCGGGCCAAAGGTCTCGAATATCAAAAATAAATTTAGTTTTAGTATCTCTTTTGGCAACTATGCCAGCTAGTCCGGCGAGAAACGGCGGGGAAGTAACAATTACCAAATCAAAAATCGGCAAAATAACAGCGGCAAACCATGAAGTAATAGTAAAGGAGGCCAAATTTAACATTCTTTTAAGCGTATTGTCAATTGGAGCAGGGAATTCGTAAACGCGTAAAATTTTTATCTTACCATCTTTTTCCCATGCCCATAATTTCCAATGGTATTTTTCTTCTAAAACACCGGTAGGATAGGTGGGAAAACCGCTCAAAACTGTGACTTTATGTCCTGCTTCAACCAAAAAATCGGCAAATCGTTTAGCACGACGTGATCCAGCTCCTTTAACTGGTGGATAATATTGGCCGATCAAGAGAACATTCATATTATTTCTTTTTCTTAGTATTTTTGCTAATAGCAATATTTAAAGCCAGTTGGCGAATTACTTCAGTAATTTCCTGTTCAATTTCGTTAATACGGACGTAGAGTCTGTAGACAGAGTAAAAAAGGAGCGCTACGGCCATAAACATCATCGCGTCAAAACCGCGGCCCATACCGAGCAAATTAGCTAGTGTGGTGGTTTTTCCAGGTATAAAGACAACAATAATAAAACCAAACCAAATTAATGACCAAAAACCAAATTCTTTTTGATTTATAACTTTACCGCGGAAACGCAAAAAGGCACGAGACCAAGCGAAAAGGGCGAAAACAGTTAAAATTGCTTCGATTGGTTTCATCGGCCAAATTTCCTGCCAAATTGTAATTAAGAAATTATACATATTATTTTCCAAAGAACCTTCGATACATTAATCGGCCTAAGATTTTAAAGGCGTTAATATTTTTTTGCCCCTTTGTTAGGGAATAATCAGTGTAAATCGAACGAATCGGCACTTCTTTTAAAACTAAATTATTATATTGAACTTCATGGAAAAATTCGGATGAAACTTCCATTTTTTGGGATTTAATTTCCATTTTTTCAATGGAATTACGTGAAAATGCTCTTAAGCCCGACTGTGAGTCTGTGGTCCAAACCCAAAACAACAAGTAAGTGATCATGTTCATGCCTAAGATGCCTATCTGGCGATACCAGGGCATGTTGCCCTTTTTTTCGCGCAAACGAGATCCAACAACCATATCGGCTTGCTTTTTAATAATCGGATCAATGACTGATTGGATATCGTCTGGGTGGTGTTGGCAGTCGGCGTCAAAAGTTACTAAACAATCAAAGTCATTTTTCTTGGCATAAGCAAAACCTGTTCCGAGTGCTCCACCTAATCCTCTATTCAACCAATGACTTAAGAGGGTAACCGGCAAATTTTTAGCTACTTTTTCAGTGTCGTCAAAGGAACCATCGTTAACCACAATGATTTCGTATTTTTCTACACCTTTAAATTTTTTTGGTAGTGTCTTGATAACCCGGCCGAGAGTTTTTTCCTCGTTATATGCCGGAATCAAAATAGCTAACTTCATGTAATATTCCTTCTTTGAGTATATTAATATATACCACAAATAAACACAAAAATCAAGGGGTAAACCCCTTTTCGACAGAAAAATTGAAAATTGTACTCAAATCTGTTAATATTAAAACATTCGGAGGAGTGGCAGAGTGGTCTATCGCGACGGTCTTGAAAACCGTTATGTCTGCAAGGGCATCAGAGGTTCGAATCCTCTCTCCTCCGCCAGAAAAATTGTGGAACTTTTTAAGAGTTCCAAAAACGATATATGAAGTAGAAGAAAGCAAGAAAGACCGTTTTGGGTCTTTTTTGGTGCCAAAGGGGGCTATTTTTGGGAACTAGAGGAAGGGACTCGAACTCATATAATTTTGCTAAAATATCGAAAATTGTGGAACTTTTTCTTGTCATCCGCTTTACCTAAAGGCGAGTCGGATAGTAATCCGACATCGGGAATCCAGTATTAACAAAAAAGAGCTCTCGATCTCTTGGTTGTTGCTCCTTTTATTTTACGATTATTTGTCTTTCATTCAGGTAAAGTTGCCCTTTAATGCAAGTAATTAGATCTCGTTTTTCTTTACGACTTCCTTCCTTGAATATGTGGCCTAGGAATTTGCTTAAAGCCAGTTGATCCGAGTTTGATTCGCTGTTATCGCTTTGCAGAGCGCTAAATTGTCTGAAAATCTCTAATTTTTCGCCTAAACTCGTTCCGGCTTTAATTATATCAATCGGAGTTTGCTCTAATAACCCAATTAGTTCATCTTTAATGATTTCTTCTCTTACATATACTTGAGTGCATTTTGGATCTCTGGCTTTGGTGCAATGGTAATAAATATACCTTGCACCACTATTTTTTACTTTCTCTTGAGCGGTTATGCCTGATCCACAGTGATTGCACTTTAGCATCTTTGTAAAATCGAACACCCTAGTTCCTGGTTTGGATTTAGGCGCCACCTCCATTTTCTTTTGCACGGCATCAAATAATTCTCTACTGATAATTGGCTCATATGAACCTTTGTACCATTTATTGGCATAAGTGAATAACCCAGCGTAATAGGGATTATTTAGTATTTTATAGATCATGCTTACAGTTAATACTTTACCGTTTCTTGTTCTTAAATTAGTTTCGTTTTGAACCCAATCACAGATAGTACGGCCTGATAAACCCTCATATGCCGATTTCTCGAAGATCTGTTTGATAATTGGCGCTCTTTCCTTATCAACAAAGACCTTTTTCATGCCTTTACCAGAGTAATAATCGTTTAAATAACCAAGAGGAGCAAAATTAGGTCTAAAACCCAGTTCGCACTTGGTTCTTTGTCCTCTTTTGACATTTATTCCTCGATTATCGTTCTCAAGCTTTGCTTGCGAGCATAGAATCATAAGGAGAAATTTATCATTCGGGCTGTTAGTGAAAATTTGTCCATGAGTTCTAATTTCTCTCAAATAACCATTATCCATTAAATCAACGATAGTTCCTAAATCTCCGGCGTTTCTGCTTAATCTGTCGGGTGCCCAGCTTAAAATGCCGCCAAACATACCGCTTCTTACATCGGTAATAAGCTGGTTTAACACTGGTCTCATGCCTGTTGCCTTAGCCGAGTGGCTTTCTTTTCTGATATCGGTGACCAAAAGCCCTTCATTTTGCGCTTGAATTGCCATTTCTTTGATCTGAGAATCAATGGAAAGCGCCTGTCTTTCGTCGTCTTCACTAGATTTACGGGCATAAAGACAGTATTTAACCGCTGTCTTGGCTACTTCTGGCGCCTGAACAGGCCTCCCATCCTGCTCTTTCGGTAGTAAATGCGACAATGTGTCCGTATAACTTACTTCTTGGTTCATTTGGTTTAATCCCTTCTTAGTAAGGTAATGAATGACAGAGACCGCTAACTAAGTCAAGTTTTATTCCTTAAATGTTGCAAAAAAGGTTTTACACCTGTAAAAGACTTCCAAAATATATTTGTTTATGCTAAAATCAGGATAGTTTCAGTTATACAAGAGTTTACCTTATAAAACTTGTTGCCTAACCCTTATGGATAATTCCGTAAGATATGGCATAAAAACCCACTACAGGATGATAAGCTCGTCGTCAGAGCACCTGTAGTGGGTCATATCTCGAAAGGGATGTGGGTGATCGTAAGATCATCGCTGGCGGCGGGCTTTTTGTATTTATCAAAAAAGGTTTGGTCGATAACTAATAATTAAATAGAAATAGAATAAGAAAGGAATAACATGGAAAACAAATTAGAGAAAAAAGGAATGCCGATTTGGGGAAAATTAGGAATTGGTTGCGGTGGTTTAATCGTTTTAATCATCATCATTTCCGCAATTGCTGGATCAAGTAGCTCAAATACAGTGCCTGGCAGTGGTAATAGTAAACAAACGGCCACTAAAACAGAGTACGCTATCGGCGATACTATTAATCTTAAGGACCATCAAGTAATTGTTAATAGTGTTGATGCTAACTACAAGAGTAATAATGAGTTCGAAAAACCACAAAATCCAGAAAACAGTTTTGCCGTAGTCGATGTCACGGTCGTCAATACTGGTAAAAAGGATTTATTGGTTAATGATTGGGGATTCAAGCTTGAAGACGAAACCGGGACACAAAGAAGTACCACTTTCTTCTCAGGTATTGATGGTCAATTGGAATCAGTTACTCTGTCACCAAACGGTAAAATTTCAGGAAAAATAGCCTTCGAAGCCAAAAAGGACAGTAGTAAACTAGTTCTTCATTATTCTGGCGGTATCGCCAGCGGCGGTGAAGTCACCATTAAACTAAAATAATAGGAAGATACTATTCGTATCATAGGAGGGAAAATGAAAATTGGAGCATTAATTTTAGGAATTATCGGCGGAATTGCCGGACTTATCGGTTCGGTTATGGCGATGATGATTGGCGGCATAGGATCGGCTCTTAATAGCGATGGTGCGGGTACCGTAACTAGTCTTGGATGGGTTGCTTTACTCTTATCGATTATTGCCATTGTTGGCGGTTCTATGGCTATCGCCAAGCCAAAAGTAGCTGGTATTATGATGTTAATCTGTGGTATCGGCGGTTTTATCTGTATTTCACTTGGTTATATCGTCGCTGGGCCATTAATTATCGTTGGTGGAATTTTGGCTTTAGTTGGTAGTAAGAAATAAAAGAAAGCCCGAGGATATTACAATAAAAATCTTGCTTAATATGCGACTGTATTTTAAAAAAGTGACAGTCACTCTCGCTTTTTAAATTCTACTAAATCATGAATTTAAATTTGACTACAAGTTACAGAAGTAGTAATTTAGATATATAGATATAAAAAAATCTCTGTAAATTAAGATATAGAGGACGTAAACATGCCAGAACAAATAACTGGAATTGAACAAGAAAAACCACAACGAACACGCGAAAGCGAAATCCACTCTAATGTCGAATTTTGGCAAAATCTAGGTGTTGAGGTTGATGAATCAGAGATTAGAGCGACTATCGAAGCTTTGCCTGAAAAAGAGGGTTTTGATTGGTATCTTGCCATTCCTAAAGGAACAAAAATGTCTGAAGTCTGGCAAAAAATGGCTGAAAGCTATCCGAATCGTAAGCCAAAAGATATTATTTTAGATGATATCCAAATGCCTCGTAGCGCCGAAGAAACATATGCACTAGCAACCCATTATAGTCAGGGACCGGACAATGACAGTGTTAGAGAAAACGCTAAACCAGCTGAAGATTGGGAGGCAAGTGGTAAAACCTATATGTCTCCGTTGGAACGAGCTGTTGCGGATATGCGCTGGTATGCAGAAAATGGTACTCATCTCGATGATCATTATCGAACTATGTGTCCAGGATCTCGGATGGCCGATGGGGATGTGCCTAGTTTAGTCTATAGTCCTAACGCTGATACAGTAGGATTACACGGTGTTTTTTCAGATGAAATCTCCGCCGCTTTAGGCGTGCGTGAAGTAATTGTTAAGAATATGGAAGTTGGAGAAGAGTCATTGACCGAATAATTAATAAGATAGAAAGAAATAGGTAAATGAAAATCTATTTAGTCCGTCACGGCGAAACAGCGTTTAATGCTGAAAAAAAATATCTAGGTCAAACCGATTGCCCTCTTACGGATAATGGTATAAAACAATCTCAATTGGTTGCGGAAAAATTAAAAAAGTTCAATATCGATTTGATATATTTTTCTCCAATCAAAAGAGCGGAACAAACCGCCCAAATTATCAATAAATATTTAGAAAAACCAAGTTTTCCATTGGATCATTTGGTAGAGTGGAAAATGCTTCCTACGCGGTTTGAAGGAATGACCGCTTCAGAAATTGGAGAGCAGAATATTAAATTGATTAAAAATGATGACGACGTGATATTTGACGATGCCGAAAGTTTTAGCAGCCTAATAAAAAGATGTAGACACCTTATCGATCATCTGAAGACAAATCACATCAATGATTCTATACTGATTGTTACTCATGATAACTTTTGTCGGGCATTATTTGGCTTGATTTTTCATAAAGAGAGTTTTTCAAAGTCATTAATGGCTGATCTAATTGATAATATATCTTTAGACCATACAGGTATTTCATTATTAGAATACTCTAAAACACGTCTGACAAATAAAGAAATGTTAAAATTGATTTTTTGGAATTTAACCTAATATTTTAGGAATTTTTATGGACGAAAATCGACCAAGTGAAGAGATACAAGCGGCAAGAGAATTTGATGCCAAAATGATCGCAGAGCGTATTGGCATAAGAGCTCCTGTTGAATATGCAAGAGAGTTAGATGACGAAACTGAGGACGGAGAAGAAATTAGAGCTGAAATTTTCTGGTTAAGGTTCCCTGCTAATTCAGAATATGGAACCGATTCTACCGAAGTAAAACTCTATATGCCGGAAAATCCAAATGGCGAGGCCATAATCTTCACCCCTGGTTATCCAGGAGCTGAATCAGGGCGCTTCGAACATTCTTATGCTAAGAAACTTATTGATGAAGGATACGCATTATCGGTCGTTAGACACAATAGTGTTAGTCTTGATTTAGATGGAGAACTTGCGCAAAATATAATTAATTCACCCCAAAGACAACAAGATGCAAAAGAAGACGATCAACACCATATAGGTCCAACCAAGGAAAACGGTTATACTTGGGATGATATTAATAAAGGGACAATCCCTGTAATACTTGCTTTTGCCCCAAGATTTACGG
>Ga0247841_10003114_pt1 | contig 31430 bp, 29 predicted proteins | sample LaCruzMarch2015__2_FD_192410 | JGI IMG/M metagenome (GOLD analysis project Ga0247841, IMG submission 192410) | Freshwater microbial communities from meromictic Lake La Cruz, Castile-La Mancha, Spain - LaCruzMarch2015_18m | ecosystem: Environmental > Aquatic > Freshwater > Lake | place: Spain...
CCCTATAATTACAGTGAAAGTGAATTACTAAAATTATTTGTCACCGAGGGCAAAGTCATTGATGTCCGCATCATCAAAAACCCCTGGGGTCGTAGTCGCGGCATGGGTTATGTCCAATTTGAATTCGAGGAAGATGCTATCAAGGCCAAAGAAAAATATCATGGTTACCGTCTTGGTGAATTAAAAATTATTGTTGATTTTGCCAAAGACGATCCAGCACAAACTCCCGACGGGATCAAAAAACACGAAGAGGCTCAAGCAAAAAAGAAAAAAACATTCAGACCTCCCGTCACCCATCAACGACAAACTCTTTTTGAATCCCGTCATTTTGGCTCTCGTGTCGGTGCCAAGTTTGCCTCAAGAAACAAAAAAAAGTAGAAATTAAGAATTAAGAATTAGAAATTGATTAAAAATTTTAAATTAAAAATTAAAAATTATATTATTGGTCTCTCTCCCATGGATGGAGTCACCGATGAACCTTTTCGTCTTGTCCAGTGCCAAATTGCCAAACCAGATCTAATTTTCACCGAATTTGTTTCCGCCGAAGGCATTGCCCATGGTGCCAAAAAATTATTCAATACTCTAAAATATTCTGAAATTGAACGTCCGATTATTGGCCAATTATTTGGCAAAGATCCGGAAAGTTTTTATATCGCCTCACTTAAGCTTCTCGAATTGGGTTTTGATGGTATCGACATCAATATGGGTTGTCCCGCCAAAACTGTCACTCAGCACGGTTCCGGTGCTGCCTTGATACAAAAACCCGAGCTTGCGGCCAAAATTATCAAAGAAGTAAAACGAGCCGTCAATGGCAAAATTAGTGTTTCTGTCAAAACCCGTCTTGGCTCCGAGACCTGGTTGCCGTTTTTACTTGAACAAGGTCTCGATTTTATTAGCATCCACGGTCGGACCCAAAAACAAGGCTATGCCGGTACCGCCGATTGGGATGAAATCGCCAAAATTGCCAAAATTGCCAAAATTCCAATTCTAGGTAATGGTGATATTCAAAATAGGCAACAAGGTGAAGAATATTGCACACAGTATGGCGTAAGTGGTGTTTTAATCGGTCGTGCCGCCATGGGCAACCCTTGGGTATTCAATAATCATATTCCGACTCCGAGAGAACGTTTCGATACTGCCGCCCTCCATGCCCAAATATTTTGCGACATCTTTCCCGAACGTCGTTTCGATTGTATGCGCAAACATTTCCTTCTTTATGCCTCTGGTTTGCCTCATGCCAAACAATTAAGAAGCAAAATTGTTCGTTGTAATTCAGTTGCGGACTTTTTGCGGCTTGAACAAGATTTCCTTAACTGCTAGAGTATATAAAGTATGATCGAATTAGAAAACCTAATCAATGCCCACAACACTCGCTTACAAAATCTTGAAAAAGAGCTCAAGCCCCTCAAGGAAATGCTTGCCGATATGCTCGGCAATGATGAAGAATATGTCGCCGCCGATCAGGAATCCAAAAAAATCGGCAAAGTCAAAGCCCTCGCCAAGAAAAAATTCTTAGCCCGTCCCGAAGCGATCGCCTTAATTGACAAAATTAAAGACTTTTCTTACCAAATCAAAGAAATCAAAATCTCGCTTTCAGATTATCTCGGTCAATACATGCGCGAAAACAATACTAATCAATTACCCGCCCCCGACGGTACATTTTTAAAAATTATTTATTCAGCCAAGCTGGTTAAAGGAGAGTAGCCAGTCCTCCGCGCAGGGCGCGGATCGCGAAGCGAAATTAAAAAATTATGAATATAATAAACACAGGAATTACACTCGTCGATTTCTGGGCTCCCTGGTGCGGACCTTGTCAAATGCTCGGTCCGGTTATTGAAGAAATTGAGAAAGAAATGGCCGGCAAAATTAACGTTCAAAAAGTCAATGTTGACGAAGAAGCAGCTCTCGCCAATCAATACGGCATTTCCAGCATTCCCGCCGTTTTGATTTTCAAAGACGGTGAAGTCAAAGAAACTCTCGTCGGCTTCCGCCAAAAACAAGACTATCTTGATGCTTTGAACCGATACTAGGGTATAATCTACTCATGTTAACCGATGAAATTCGTATCGTTATCAAAGCCGGCAATGGTGGTAAGGGTACCGTTCACTTCTATAATGACAAATTTCGCCCCAAAGGCGGCCCTGATGGCGGCGATGGCGGCAAAGGTGGTGATATCTATTTTATTGCCGTCGATGATATTTCCAAACTAAATCGTTTTCGCAACATGAAACATTACGAAGCCGAAAACGGCGCTAACGGTGGCAAAAATCAATGTACCGGCAAAGACGGTGAAGATCTGATTCTCGAAGTTCCCGTCGGTACCATCGCCACTTACGATAATGGTACACATGTTGAGTTACTCAAAACCGGCGACAAAATTTTAATGGCTCGTGGTGGTACCGGTGGCAAAGGAAATTATCAATTCCGTTCCAGCACCAATCAACAACCGCAAGAATTCGGCAAAGGCATCAAGACTAATTACAAACAATTATTTTTACAATTAAAACTTATTGCTCAAGTCGGCTTAATTGGTTTACCAAATGCCGGCAAGTCAACTCTCTTAAATGAACTGACTTCCGCCCATGCCAAAATCGCCAATTATCAATTCACCACTCTCGAACCAAATTTGGGTGTCATGAAAAACGGCAAAATTATTGCCGATATACCCGGATTAATTGAAGGTGCTGCTCTTGGCAAAGGTTTGGGAATTAAATTTTTGAAACACATCGAAAGGACAAATCTTTTGGTTCATTGTATCGCTGCCGATTCACAGGACATGCAAAAAGATTATCAAATTATCCGCACTGAATTATCAAATTACAGTTCTACTCTGGCACAAAAACCTGAACTCGTTATCATAACCAAAACCGATCTCGTCGAGAAACTACCCGACTTCAAACACGACCTCGCCGTTTCCATTCTCGATGACAAATCTATAAAATCATTGAACGATCTTATCTCTTCAGCGCTTTCTTAGCTTTTGCAACCACTCTTTTATATGATTTGCTTTTTGAGATTTTCTTAACATCTTTTTTTATTTCATCACCGGCAAAGACACCACCGATAAAACCGGCGATAGCCCCAATAATACTACCGGCAAGCATACCGTTTGATTTTTTTGTTTTCTTTTTCATATTTAATTAAGTCTATGTTATTTTAATTCTTGTGTCAACATCCAATACTTCGGGTCATTGATATGATTCCTGTCGATGATTACATTTAATTTATATATTTTATTATCATTCGGAATTCTTACCATTGTCCCCGTATAGTCCAAAGACACTGCTCCTATCTCCAATTTTTTCCCGTTAATTTCCAAAATAATTTTATCCGTTTCCGTAATTCCCATCTCGGCAAATTTATTTTTATTAGTCGAGATAACATCTGTCAATTTCATTATTTGCCATTTTTCCAAAGTTGCCTTAATCATTTCGGCATTTAGATTTTTATCATCCGCCTGATAACACTTATCGTTAACACAAAATTTATTTATCAATTTGCCAAAATATGGCCCACTCGTTTTTTTGAATACACCGAATTTAAACAAAACCATTCCAAGCAATCCGACTAACACGAAAAAACTTAACTGCTTAATTTTCATAATTCTTCAAATTTAAAGATAATCTTCTTTTGTAGACAAAAAATCCACTCAGCGCCAATATCAAAATCGGAATCGCGAGATTGATGATTCTGATTAATAATTTTTGATCATCATCAATTTCCTTAATTGGGCTGATCCTTAGAGTTTTTGTCCGAATTGTCATCAAACTTGAATCGGATGAAAAATAATCAACCAGATTTAAGGCAAAATATAAGTTTCTATCATTACTGGCGATGAAATTATTTTTTAGAAAATCCGCATCACCAACAATGGCTAATTTATTTCCATCTTCAATATTTATCGCCGCTAATGGTAATTGTTTAAAATTTCCCGCTTCGATTTTTGTTGTCGGTGCCAAATTACTCAGATTATCGGTTACTCCCGATCGTTTTGATCCGGAAAATAAAGTGCTTGCCTTACCCGTCACTTCCAACGGTGAAGCCCAATCCAATTGGACCGAATCGATTCCCGACATCACCGGAATTTTATTATTTATATTTTCTGGTTTAATTAATGGCCAGAACTGATATTGACTCATAACCAGACCGTTTGGCGTAGTGAAATTGGCCGTTCCCGCACTTTCATCCAAAACCAATTTATCCAGAATATTTATTCCTGCTTCGGCATAAATCATTTCCAAACCTGTTTTTTCCAAAGGCGTACTTTGCATATTATCGTCAACCAGCACTCTGTCAACGAAAGAAATTAAGCCTTTTTTTGCCTTGGTCCACTCCCTGATTTTTGTCATCGTCGCTGTATCTAATTTTTTTGACAAACCATAAATAATCAGACTTTTCGCTTCCTGAGGTAAGGTACTTCCATCAAAAATATCGACATACTGGATCGCATAATCCTTATTTAAATATTGTTTAAAATACTTTAGATTATCTTGTGTCGAGCCTGTATTAATTGATGGATCCTGGTAAAGCGCTACTATTTTTTCTTTCATCGCCAAAATATTTTTTATTCCGGAAATAATTAAATATTCCAAATTTTGCAAATCCAAATTCAACACCTGTTGCTTTTGACCATAAATTAAAACCACCGCCATATAACCGTTTTGAACTTCAAATTTATCTTTTTTAACAGTGTTAAATTGTAATGGCTTAATTCCCAAACTTGTCGCCATCGTCAAAGCCTCTTTGTCTTTATCGGGATCAACATAATTAACCATCAATTTTGCCCTATTCACACGCTCAAATTCATCCAATATCGCCTTTAACTTATCTACCGCCGGTTTTACTTCTACCGGCAAATTTGGACTTAGAAAGACTTTTACATTTATAATATCTTCCAAATTTATTATTGCCAATTTTGTTGCCGGCGACAAAGAATGTACCTTGTCTTTTGTCAAGTCAAATTTGAACGAAGGATAAAAGGATAAAAATATATTAGCCAAAATTAAAATAATTAAAAAATTGACCGTGGCAAAATTAATCTTTTTCTTTCGCCAACTGGTGGATTTAAAAATTATTGTCCCAATTACAAATATCAAAATCCATGAAATAAAAAAGAATAAATCTCCGAAATCAATTAATCCGGCACTGAATTTGGCACCTCGGAATGCTAGGCTGAAATTGGTAAACATCTTAAATTGAGCTAAAAAATTATTCAAAACCAAGGCTACAAAAGTAATCAGAAATGCGATCAGGGGTTGAGCGCATAACGAGGAAACAAAAAGACCCAACGACAAATAGGCGATACTGAGTAATATCATCCCTAAATATCCACCAATTAACATTCCAATTTGCGGCATACCGATGAATCCCATCGTCACCGCCACCGGCACACTCAATAACAGTATAAATAATATAAACAAAACACTGCCGATAAATTTACCCCAGACAATATCACTCATTCTTAGAGGCAAAGACATAAGTACTTCCCAGGTGCCGTTTCTTTTTTCGTCGGCAAACAATCCCATTGTCATTACCGGTATAAATAGCGATATCAAAAATGTCGCCGTTGTCCAATAAGGTACCATCGAGACTTGGTTGATCAAAAATAAATCCTTGAAAAATAACCAATTACACAAGGTAATCAAAACTCCTGCCGATAAATATCCCAGCGGGTTAAAAAAATACCCCGTTAATTCTTTTTTGGCCATTAACCATATTTGTTTCATGATGTTAATTCCACAAATTTCTTTTCTAAATCTTTAATTGATTTTGTTTTATCGTCCAGAACGATTTTCCCCTTGGAGATTACTATCAATCTTTCGCAAATTTCTCTCGCTTCCGGCAAATTATGTGTCGACAAAATAATTAATTTTTCCGTTGCCAATTTTCTGACTAATTGCCTAATTTCGATTATCTGGTTTGGATCCAATCCTGATGTCGGTTCATCCAGAATCAGCAATTTTGGTTTACCCAATAATGCCGCCGCCAGCCCGACTCTTTGTTTATATCCTCTCGATAAAGTTTCAATTTTTTGTTTCCAAACATTCTTCAAACCACATTCTCTGGCAACTTTAATAATTTTTTCTTCGCCGACATTTTTAACCTCACCGATAAAATTCAAATACTCTCTCGTTGTCATCGCCCCATAAAGAGGATTATTTTCCGGTAAATAACCAATCCTTTTTTTGTGTCTCATACTGTCGGTTTTGGCAATTTTACCATTCCATAATACTTTTCCCTTGTCTGCTTCCAAATAACCGACCAGGATCCTCATCAAAGTCGTCTTTCCCGCTCCATTCGGCCCCAACAATCCGATTACCCCCGTGCTATCGGCCTTAAATGATACTTTATCCAGCGCCCTTATCTTGCCAAAACTTTTACTTATTTTCCTTATCTCTAACATTCATAATTATAGCCTCTCTTCCCAGTGCTTGTCTATACGAACAGTCAATTCCAGATAAATCTTGCGACCGGTCATCAATTCCAGCTCTTTTCTCGCGTTATAACCGATCTCTTTTATCTTTTTTCCGTTCCTGCCGATAATCATTTTTTTATATCGTTCGGCATTGGTCAAAATCGAAGCCTTGATCACCATAATATTTTCTTTATCGTTGATACAATCTACCTCGGCCGTCGTCGAATAAGGCACTTCGCGGCGCAAAAACAAAAACAGTTTTTCCCGTATCAATTCGGCAATATATTCTTTCGATCCAATCGGTATTTTGAAAATCCCCAAATCCTCGCTCGGTTCACCTTCAGGCAGCATTTCCATAATTATCTTCAACAAGCCCTTAATATTTTTACTTTTTATCGCCGAAATACTGATTGTTTCGTCAAATTCATCCTCTAGATAATTATATTCTGCCAAATGATCCTTGGATCCTTCGGCAATATCCATTTTGTTATATACCAAAACTTTTTTACCATCCGATTTGCGGACCAAACCGATCACCTTGTTATCCTCGTCATTTTTTGGCCGACTAATATCGACTATCATGATTACAACATTGGCGCCGGATAGCGATTTTGGCGCTTCTTTGTTGATTTTTTTACCGATCAAATCTTCGACCTTATCCATTATCCCCGGAGTATCCAAGAAATCAATCGTCCCTCTCTCATCCTGAAATCGGATTCTGACGTTTTTTCGTGTCGTTTGAGGCAGGGGAGAGGTAATCGCCACTTTTTGGTTCATAATCGTGTTCATTAGCGTCGATTTCCCCGTGTTTGGCCTCCCCAATATCGCCACAATTCCATACTTTTTCATTGTCTCTATTATACTAGAAAACTCCCCTGTTAAGGGGTTTTATGTTATCCTAGTATTTGCGTGGGCCTGCTATCGGTTATAGCATGGGGATTCGACATTCCCAATGAGCGGGTTCAACTCCCGTCAGGTCCACACAATTTCTTATTGACAAAAGACCATATTTTGATACAATAAAACTGTCGAATCCCCAAATACTATACCAATAGTCATTGGACAAAGAAAACCCGCTTCGGCGGGTTTTTTGGTATCTAATTCCTTGCATTTTACCCTATAATATGCTATAATGTACGCATTGTTACGGATAATGGACAATCGCGTCCGCTATTTGGAGCAATAAATGTTCTTTAACAAACAGTCCGTAAAGAAAATTAAACTTAGTTCCGCCTTGCAGGTAGACTCCTTGCCTCCAGTGTGGAATTAAGTTTAAAGTTTAGAGAAAGAGGAAAGGAAAAAAAATGAAAAAAGGAAAAGCTATTGCGTTAAAATTAGTAGGTCCTCTTATGATCCTTATTGGAATTATACTTTGTGGAATTGTAACCAAAAATATCGCATGGATTATTTTCTTGCATGTAATAGAATTTGTGGAAATTATTCTACTTTTAGTTATGGTTAAAGATATAACTGAAGAAGAGAGCAAAAAATGTGACTGTGGTCATTCCTAAGGGAGGAAAAATGCAAACTCATGCTGTTTGGTATTACGTATTTGGAATTATATTTTATATTTTTTCATTAAAGAAATGTTCTGTGTCAGAGAATATAAATGTAATTACATCTATGAGAATATTAGGTATAATCCTAATACTTATCGCAGGCGTGTTGGCGTTTTTGTGTCTGTATAATCTAGTCAAGTTTTCCTAAAGGAGGAAAAAAATGAATATTATGAATGTTGTTTGGACGGCGGCTACATGTTGCTTAGTTGCAGCTTCAGTTTTTTTTGTTTTAGCTTTACTCGAAGCTGACGAAAAAAAAGAAGACAAACTGCAATACACTATGGGATTTTTCTTAGCGGTGACAATTATTTTAGTGGTTATCGCCTTCTTCTTGAAGTAGCGCTTGTGGATATGGGAGGCCAAATTTTAGGTTTATAACCTGAAACAAACGCCTCCTTCTATCCCTCGCTTTCCCATCCACCCCACACCCCTCCCTCTCCCCTTATCCACTTTACGGACTGTTTTCATTTTTAAAATAAATTATATATTTATGTTCTCGTCCCTCTTTTTCGAAGAGGGAAACCCCCGCAACGCGGGGGAGGGAGATTTAAGCTATAATATCGTATGCACATCGCTTTTCCCGGTTGCTTTAATCCCCCTACCTACACTCACTTTGCCATCGCCCAATACGTTGCCGAGACTTTCCCTGGCTCCAAAATCATCTTTATTCCCGTTTCCGATAAATACAGTAAATGGCGGCTTTCACCAGTCAATCATCGTCTGGAGATGCTCAAACTTATTCATAATCCTAATATAATTATTTCCGACGTCGAAGCCCATTTGACTATTCAGCCAAAGACCATCGACACTCTTAATAAAATAAATTACCCCAATTTACGGCTTTTAATCGGTTCAGATAATTTATTGAAGCTTAAAACCTGGTCTCGGTATGAGGAACTTATTACCAAGTACAAACCTATTATTGTCGAAAGGGGACACGATGACGCCCGAAAAATGATCGATCAAAATTATCCGAAATACAAAAATTATTTCCATGTTATCAGAGGCATCATCCATTCCGATGACAGTTCTACCTTTGTTCGTGATAATATGAAAAAAGGTTTCGACTGTAAATATTACCTCCCAAATGAGATAATAGCCTATATCAAAAAGCACCATCTTTATGAAAAAAATAATAAACGGGATTAAAAAGTTTTATAAACAAAACAAATTCGAAAAGGTCGTCATCGGACTTTCCGGTGGCATCGATTCCTCGGTTTGCGCTGCCTTGCTTGTCAAAGCCCTTGGCGCCGACCATGTTATTGGCGTTTATTTACCAAACAATAACATGAATGATTTAGCCGATGTTGAGGCTTTATGTAAGCATCTCAAAATTGATTTTATTATCAACAATATCGCTACTCCCGTCATCGCCATTTCAAAAAACTTTTCTTATCGCCTAAGTTTGGCCAATATCGCATCTCGTGTCCGTATGACTTACTTGTATGCCTATGCCAACGAAAACAAAGGTTTTGTCTGTGGTACCACCAATTATTTAGAATACCAACTTGGTTACTTCACCAAATTTGGTGATGGTGCCTGCGATCTCGAACCGATAATTAGTCTCTACAAATCCGATATTTATAAGCTTGGCAAAGAATTTAAACTACCTTTAAGCATCATGACTAGGGCTCCCAGTGCCGGTCTCTGGCCAAATCAAACCGACGAGGAAGAGATGGGCGTCACCTATGATGAAATCGAAAAATATTTCAAAAAACAAAAAATATCCGACAAATCGAGAAAAATTATTCAAAATTATATTAAAGTCTCCGAACATAAACGGAAACTTCCATTTGCTCTATATGCCTGAAGAAAATAATCAAAATTCATCAATTCAACCGGTCAAAAAACTCCTACCTGTCTTGCCTTTACGCAATATGGTTTTGTTTCCTTCAGTTGAAACCTCGGTTTTTGTCGGTCGCAAGGAGACTGTCAATGCTATTCTTCACGCTTACAATAACACCAACAGATTAATTATTATTACGGCTCAAAAAAGTTTCCAAACCGAAAAACCGACACTTAAAGATTTAAATACTGTCGGTGTCATCGCCAGAATCGAACATATCGTTCAAACCGACGGCAGTATCAATGCCGTCATCAAAGGTCTTTCCCGTATCAATATTACTTCTCTAGTTCAATTCGAACCTTTTCCGATGGTCGAATTTGTCGATTTGCCTATTATTCCCGAATCTGTCGATGATATTCAAGCCAGTGCCGATGCCCTTTTGAATCAAATCAAACGCTCCATGTCTCTTGGTCGTCATTTTGACATGCCCGCCATCCTCCAATTATCCATCGGTGTTTCTAGCTCCGATCTCGCCGATCAAGTTTGTTTCTCTGTCGATGCCAATGTCAAAGAAAAACAAACCATGCTCGAAATGCTTATTGTCTCCCAAAGACTTAAATTGGCCACCGAATATCTGATTCGTGAGCTCAAAATTGCTGAAGTTGAAATTGATATTGAGAAAAAAACTCAGGCTAAATTTAACGATTCGATGAAACGTAGTGTCCTGGAAGAGCGCAAAAATCAGATCGAAAAAGAATTGGAAAAATTGGGCAAAAAAACCGATCACGAATATGCCGATTTGGAAAAAAATATAAAAAAAGCCAAAATGCCCAAAGACGTCAAGAAAAAATGTCTTAAGGAATTAAATCGTCTTCTCGATATGGGTCCGTATTCTCCGGAGTCAAGTTATGTCCGTACTTATCTGGAAACGGTTGTCGAACTACCTTGGGGTAAATTATCCAAGTCTGCCGTCAAAGTCGAGGAAGCCCAAAAGATTCTTGATGACGATCATTATGGTCTCAAAGATATTAAAGAAAGAATTTTGGAATATTTAAGTGTCATTAAATTAAAACAATCCGCCAAAAAAGATTCTATCAGTACCGCTAACATTTTATGTTTTATCGGTCCTCCCGGTGTCGGTAAAACTTCACTTGGAAAATCCATCGCCCGAGCCCTTGGTCGTAGTTTCGTCCGTGCCAGTCTTGGCGGTATTCGTGATGAAGCCGAGATCCGCGGTCATCGTCGCACCTATGTTGGTGCTCTTCCAGGACGTATTGTCAAAGGGATCAAAGACAGTAAATCCATGAATCCGGTTTTTATGCTCGATGAAGTCGACAAAATCGGTGCCGATTATCGAGGTGATCCCAGCAGTGCTCTCTTGGAAGTTTTGGATCCGGAGCAAAATCGTGAATATAACGATCATTATTTAGATTTTCCCCTCGATTTATCCAAGGTCTTTTTCATATTGACCGGTAACGATATTTCCACTATCCCCGGCCCTTTACGTGATCGTTTGGAAATTATTAACTTTAGCAGCTATACTCAAAACGAAAAATTTCATATTGCCAAAAAATATTTAATCAAAAAGGAACTCGAAGCCAATGGTCTAAAGGCTACCGATATCAAACCAATCAAAGATGAAACCTTGATGTATCTAATCGACAAATATACCCGCGAAGCCGGTGTCAGAAATCTGGAACGAGTGATTGCCAAATTATTCCGCAAAGTCGCCAAAATGATTGTCGAAGGCAAAAATAAAGTGGTTGATTTAAACGACAAAAAAATCATTCAAAAATTCTTGGGGCCAGAGAAATGTTCTTCTCAATTAAAAAATAAAAAAGACGAAGTCGGTGTTTCTACCGGTCTCGCCTGGACCTCGGTCGGGGGAGACATCCTCTTTATCGAAGTCAATGTCATGCCCGGTAAAGGTCAATTATTATTGACCGGCAAATTAGGTTCGGTCATGAAAGAATCCTGCCAGGCGGCGCTATCTTTTGTCCGTTCTCAAAGCAAAAAATTTGGTATCAAACAGGATTTTCACAAAATCGATATTCATATTCATGTTCCGGAGGGTGCGACACCAAAAGACGGTCCCAGTGCTGGTGGCGCGATAACTACTGCCTTAGTTTCGGCATTAACTGAAAAAGCTATTCCTCGTGATGTCGCCATGACCGGTGAAATTACTCTACGGGGTAATATTTTGGAAATTGGTGGACTCAAAGAAAAAGCGATCGCTGCCTACACCGCCGGCATCAAAAAAATCTTTATTCCAAAAGATAACATGAAATCATTGGTCGATATTCCTGCCGAAGTCAAAAAAGCGATCAAATTCCTCCCCGTCGAAAACTATCTCCAAATATACAAAAAATTATTTTAAGCGAAAAGTAGTCCCTCTTGCGCCAGACGTTCCATTGATCCATTCAAACGATCATTAGTAGACAATGGTAACGCTTCCAGTTTTTCGATAACCAAATCATATTTATCCTTGTCATCAAGTTTTGTATCACTTATTACAAAGCCGTTTTTATAGATCAAAAATGATTCTTCATTGCCGGTATCACAATCATAAACACTTAATTTACAACAATCTTTATAATTGTATTCCAAGGTTAAATTCTCAAAATGTGCTTGACCAAATTCACCGATTTCACCAAGATCTAAGGTATTTTGATAAAACACTTCATCTCCAAATTTTTCCGGAAAATTCCCATTCAAAAGTTTAGCAATCCGATCCATCTGTTTAAAAATATAATCTTGTTCTTTACACTGACCTTTCGAGAGACGTTCTGCTTTCATGCCGCTATTATACTATTTCTTACCAAAAAAATCTTTCAAAGTCATTGGTGGTTCGGGATCAATGACTTCTTTTGCATAATCCTTAATTTCCTTCAAACCTTGTTTTGTCGGTTTAATAATTTGCAGATGATCTCCTTCGATAATAAATGGCACTTTGGTTTTTCTCATATCCCGAATCAATGTTTGTATTCCCGCCAAAGTCTTTTTGTCGGGTTTTTCCATATCTTCCTTATAATTTTCCCCTCTGTCAATTAACACTCCAAATTTTGAATCAATCGCAAAAGTATTACTAGACAAGAAACTTTCTTTATCATTTCTATATAGACCAACAATCAGTTTATCTTGTCGCAATCTTGCTCTCAAAACCAATCCTTCAGACAGCTGATAATCAGCCACTGCCGCCAGTGGTTCTTTTTTCATTTCGTCACTGGTTTTGAATATCTCTGCCATATCGGTCATAATCGACATTTCTGCCGCTTTTGTCCACAGCTCCCTATCTTCTGTCGGTATCGCTTTTTCTCCCAATCTTTTGACTATTTCACTATTGTTAACATCAATTTCACCGGTCAAAAGATATTTATTTATTTCTTCCATGGCTCCCAATTCCGGTTTTTTATATTGACGAAACAAAACATCACCCTTAAATGCCAAAATTTCTCCATTTTCAATTTCATAAATTTCAGTCGCCAAACCCCTATCTTCATTACGTAACGAAAAATATAATTTATTATCGGCGAAATTTACCGTCAAACTTCTCCCATCACTCATTTCAAAATTTTTCTTAGCCTCAGATTCTTCCTTTAATTTTCCTATATTTTCCAATATCGACGTTTTTAATTCCTTCCATCTTTCAGCCAATAAGCCTCCAGAAGCATTTTCTTGTAAAGGTCTAACAATTGCTTGGATGTTACTATTTGATTCCTGACTCATAATACTAAAACTATATCACAATCAGAACCCGTTTTGTTCCAATAGGTCTATTGTTGCATAGGTAGAAAACAACAATTCCAATGCGCTTAAATGCTTGCTTTGATTATTCATATCCATTCCAAAACCTTCTTTGGAAAAAATATACGAAATCGATCCTTGTCCTACCGAGAATGAATACGGATAATCACTTCCTGGGTTATAAACTATCATCGCTTCACGTCCTTCAATATTTCCTTGCAAATGGCCAAGTCCGCTGCCTTCAAAACCCAATTGCAACAACGATTTCATTTTCTCTTGCAATTTCGGAATATGCTTATCGAAATCCTTAAGCTCAACAATACTTGTTGGCACATCAATAACGTCTTGTGCTATATTTTTCAGTTTTTCTTTCATATGTCCTGTATTATATCAAACTATCTCAAAATCTACAAAAAGTTCTCTAAGTAACCCCTCTTGATAAAAAGGGAAGTTCGCTTCAAGCGAACAGGGAGATTTATCTATTCGACAAAATAAATCCTCAGTCCCCGCCGCTGCGGGGCCAGCTCCTTTATCAAGGAGCATCACTTCACATCTTGTCCACTGTCTTGATCCCCATGATTTCCAAACCGATCTTTATTGTCGACATGACGGAACTTGTCAGGAATAATCGTATATTTTCTCTTTCGTTATCGATAATTCTATTTGACGCATAAAATTCATTATAAAGTCGTGCCACAGACAACAAGTATTCCGACAATATTCCCAAATTAAAACGAGCCGCACTTTCAATAATTTTTGCCTTAAATTTAATTAATTCCCGAACCACTTTTTTCTCGTTTTCATCCAACTTTATTTCATGATCAATATTTTTTGTCTCCAAAATTTTGCTTTTTGATAAGACACTTTTGCCCCTAGCATAGGTGTATTGCAAATATGGCCCGCTGTCACCCTCAAGCGACATGATTCTGTCCCAATCAAAAATAATATCTTTCTTTGGATCTTGAGATAAATCATTAAATTTCAAAGCCCCAATCGCAATATCTTTCAAGGTTTCTTCGGTATTTTCCGGCGCAATTTTTTTTGCCATTTCCATAATTTTTTCAATAATCTCTTTTAGGTGAATAGTATTGCCATGTCTAGTCGAAAATTTCCCATCTTTCCATCGAATCAATCCATGCGCCACATGATACATTTGCTTTTTTTTTAACCAGCCCATTTTTTGCACTGTTTCAAACAAATGCCTGAAATACAAATTTTGGTCTACTCCAACCTCGTAAACTATCAAATCCGGCTTCCAGGTATCAATTCTATATTTAACTGTCGCCATATCTCGGTCAAAATAAGTTGTCGTCCCGTTTGATTTTTTGACTATTTCTACTGTCTTGTCGTCAAATTCGACTATTACCGCCCCCTTAGATTCCTGAGTGATTTTTTTATCAATCATTTCTTTTATCACCGCTCCCATTTTATCCTCATAAAACGATTCGCCCAAAGTGTTATCAATATGAACATTCAATAACTCATAAATTTGATTAAACTCGACTATCGATATATCGACACATTTTTGCCAAATTTCTCTGGCTTCTTTGTCACCCTTTTCTAATTTCAAAAACCAATCCCTTGCCTCCTCAATCAATTTCTCGTCTTTTTCCTCTTCATTATGAAATTTTACATAAAGTTCCTCCAAATCCTCAACTGTCATTTTTTCAATTTCTTTCGTTGACCATTTTTTTATCGCCACAATCAACTTTCCGAATTGTGTCCCAAAGTCGCCCAAATGATTATCGCCAATACAATTCCAACCTAATAATTTATAAATATTGTACAAAGCCTGTCCGATATTTGTTGATCGCAAATGTCCGATGCCAAACGGTTTGGCAATATTCGGTCCACTGTAATCAATCACCATCGTCTTGCCGTTATTAATTTCCCCTAATTCTTTTTTGAATTCAATTTCATAATTTATTTTCTCTGTCTCAGTAATCAAATACTTATCATTAAAATAAACATTAATATATTTGCCGATAACTTCGACCCTATCAATACTATCTTTATCAAAAATTTTCAATAAATCTGCCTTCTCTTGCTCCACATCCCCCTTGGCAAAAATAGATACATCTCCAAAATTATTCATCAAAATACCTCCGTGCCAATTGGCATATCTTTATCCAATAACAATATACTAATGTTATTATCACTACCGGCCGCAAAAATCATTGCTTGTGATTCTTCGCCCATCATTTTTCGTGGGGGTACATTGGTCACAAACACCGATTTTTTGCCAATCAAATAATCCGGTTCATAAAACTTCGCAATCCCCGAAAACACTACCCGTAGCGTCTCTTCACCAAAATCGACCACCAATCGCAGCAATTTCTCACTTTTTTCAACCTTTATACACTCCTTAATTTCCCCAATTTTGAATTCAAATTCCATAAAGTATGATATCATAATCTACTATGAACAATCCCACCCTTATTGAAAAAATTCAAAAACTTTCTCGAATAACTGACGGTATTATCATTGGCGACAAAGATATTCACGGCCGTACTCTTACCCCAGATAATAAATATTTTACAGAAACTGGTGAGTTTTCTCCTGAACTTCAAGATTTTATCGATAAATTATCTGATATCGAAATTAAGGAAATGATCGAATCGGGCATTATGTATTATGATATCCGTTCCAAGTTTTGGCGTGATAATCAACAATTCACAGTTGTTTTAGCCCTAGCTTTTGCCAAAAAATTAGTCGAGAAAACTGGCAAAAATGATGGTAACTTTTTGTTTATTGGTGTCGATGCTTATCAAAAACATTTTGATACCGCTCAAATATTTCTCGACACCATCATTAGAACCGGTATTTGTGATAATGGCGGTGGTATTTATTATCTTGGTGTTATCAATGGCGGTGACATTCGAAATTATGGTCAATTATTCCATGCTGTCAACAAAGAAGGTGGTAATTGGATTTATTTCACCATGAGCCACAAAACTGATGATTTCTTGGGCTGTAAATTAGGCCTTAATTCCACCGTTTACTGTGGTAGCGAAATTAGACATTGTGAAGGTATTACTAAAGGCACTTTATTTGATGCCATAATCGATAAAGATTTTGCTCCAATTAGAAATAAACAAATTAACACTGATAATCTTGTTTTAATTTCCTCGTTTCAAAAAAATAATATTCAAGTTGCCGCCGATATGATTAGAGCCACCTCAGCCTCCGTTGATACCCAAAATGAGGAATTGTTAAGAGATATCAAAATTGGCCTAAACATGGGAGGTAGTCCAATCGGTTATAACTTAGCCGAAATATTAAAAGCTCTTGGAGCCAATTTGATAATTGATAATGAAAAACTTGATGCCGAATATTCAATAGCCAATATTGTTGATCCCAATGAACACCATTCAGAGGCTGTTGCCGAAATTAAAAAACGCACTCTGGAAACTAACCGCTTATGGCTCAATGTTGATCCGGATGGCGATCGAGGCTCAGTTGTTGATATTAATTCAAATGGACAAGCAGTTTCATTCACCGGTTCAGAATTATTATTGTTAACCATCGAAAATTTAGCCAAAACTTACAAAACAAAAAATATTATTCCCACTATTGTTTGTGATATGAGAACTGGTGTTGCCAGTAAGGATTTAGAAAAAATATTAATCGAAAGAAATTTACCAGTAAAAGTGGTTCCCACCGAAGCTGGTTATCCGTTTTTTATGAAAAGTATGGCCTCATTACCGGCTGATATCGCTGTCGAAAACACTTGTCATGAATTTACCAATCCTTTAACCAATCCAAATTGGGGAGCGCCCAGCCAACATAATTTTCCCGGGTATCAAGGCGGTGACAATGCTGCTTTATTTTTAACCTATTTACTTGGTTGTATGAAAAATTCTTGGGAAGGTCGCAATTTTTGTCAACAGCTCGACTGGATTCGCCAAGAATATAATATTAAAGAAACTTTTGTTGATGAAAAAAAGCCTGCCTTACCAATATTTGAAGACAAATCAAAATACTTAATTGTTGATAAAATGAAAGAATTGGCAAAAAAATGGTTTACTGATCCGAATCAATACCAAATCAACTTTAACGACCCATTAGTTACAGTAGTTAGTGGAGTTCATTTAACCAATCCGCAAACAAAAGCCATGACCTTAGTTAGGTTTTCTAATACCGGATCTAGTTTTACTATTTCTGGTGAAGCTTATACTCGTCAGGAATTAGATGATATGCTCGGTCTGGGATACAAATTATTAATAAATGCTGTTAAGGAATTAAATGGGTATGTGACCACCATAGAAGAATTCAATAAAACAGGCACCCCTTCAGGAAAAAGCTTCTCATTTTTCAGCAATGATGCCATAATTTACGAAAAATATTTATAAAAATATTTTAGGAAATTAAGGTCCCGACTTTTTCACCCTCGATGATTCGGCCGATATTATCTAGATCGTTGATATTGAACACAACTATCGGCATTTTTTCATTTCGGCAGAGAGCAAAAGCGGTTTGATCCATTATTTTTAGATCTTTTACCATCACTTCATTAAAGCTTACTTCACTATATAATTTTGCATTGGGATTTTTATTTGGATCATCATCATAAACTCCATCCACCGTACTACCTTTGAGGATCACATCACAATCCAACTCCAAAGCCTTTAGCGCGGCGGCACTATCGGTTGTAAAAAATGGATTCCCCGTACCTCCACCAAGAATGACTACTTTTTTATCACGGAGATTTGCCAGTGCCTTTTTGCGAACGAAAGGGTAGGTGACCGATTGAATCGTCAAAAGACTCATCAACCTGGTTTCTACTCCATTTTTTTCCAATTCACCTTGCAAGGCTAAAGAATTAACCACCGTCGACATCATCCCGATATAATCACCAGTGACCCGATCATAACTTTCATCGGCATTTCTACCTCGAAAAATATTGCCAGCACCAACCACAATCGCAATTTCTATCTCTTCGTATTTCTTCTTTATCTCTGCCAATTTCTTAGCCACGATAGCGATACTGTCAAAGTTAAGGGTTTTTCCCTCTTCTTTACCAAATAACTCACCGGTCAGTTTTAGTAGGATCCTTTTGTATTTCATTAAGATATAATAACACTGTATGAAAATTTTAGTAATAAATCCAGGGTCTACCTCAACCAAAATTGCTTTATTTAACGATAAAGACACTGTCTTTGAGCACAAATTCGATCATGCCATCGACAATAAAACATCTTTTGAAGATCGATTAGCTTTAATCAAGGCCTTTCTGGCAGAAAATAAAGTCAGAGAACTTGATGCCGTTGTCGGTCGGGGAGGCATGCTTCCACCCGTATCTTCCGGCACATATTTAATCAACAAAAAGATGTTAGACGATCTAATTCATCGGGCCCAAGCCAAACATGCTTCAAATTTAGGCGCACCATTGGCAAAATCTATTGCCGATGAATTCAAAGTCAATGCCTATATCGTCGATCCGGTTACCACTGATGAAATCATTCCTCGCCACAAATTAACCGGTATTCCCGAGATAAAACGCTATGCCGCCTGGCATGCTCTGAATCAAAAAGCCGTTTCCCGTCAATATGCCCTCGATACCAACCGAAATTACGACGATCTTAATTTAATTGTTGCTCACCTTGGTGGCGGTTTCAGTTTTGGTGCTCATAGGAAAGGTCGAGTGGTCAACGTCATCAACGCTCTTGCCGGCGAAGGTCCGATGACTCCGGAACGATCCGGTTTTGTCCCACCACAGGCACTGATTGAACTCTGTTATTCCAAAAAATATACCAAAGACGAACTTCTTGGCATGATTGCCGGCAACGGTGGCCTTTTTGCCCATCTCAAAACGAAAGATTTAATGGGTTTAGAAAAACAATACACTACTTTAGCCGCCGAAGACAGAGATGTTATCGATGAAATGATTACCGGTATTTCTCGGGCAATTTGTTCACTTATTCCCGAATTTGGCGGTGAAGCTATCGATCAAATTCTCTTTACCGGCGGTGTCGCTTACTGGAAAATGATTATCGAAAAAGTCAAAATTGACTTAACAATTTTACCAATCGGTTTTTCTGTTTATCCGGGCGAAAAAGAACTTGGTTCTCTTCGCGATGGCGCTATTCGTGTCCTTTCGGGTGAAGAGAAAGCCAAAGAATACTAAAAAAGTATATAATTATATTTGTGAAACGGATATACTATCTAATCCTCGTTCTGGCCTGCATTGTCACAATTTTGACTATTGTGAGATTTCAGTACATTCATGGTATAATCTCCCCAAGATGAGCGCAAACAGAATCGAACTAAACACATTTATAAATACCACTTTTGCCGGGAAGGAAGAAGCTAAGACTCAAAAAGAACTCCAACCTTTTGGTGAAATCCTTCGGAACTTCAATATTCTAAAATCATTATCCCCTGAACATGATCAACTTCCGGAGCTTAAATTAAGTGAAACAGAGTCGTTATTTATCAGAAAAAGTCTCATAGAAAGGGATGTTGCCAATGAAGTCGTCTATCAAAGAAACGGCATGGATTTTGTTATTATGACTGTTTACAGAAACAGTATCCGAATCTATCCCGGACAAGATAATAATCAATACAAAACCTTGACTGTTTCTACCATCGATGATCACGACCTCACTAATCTCAATTTCATTTATGATGTTTTAAAAGATACCGGTATTCAGGCAGAACAAGAAGAATATAACCGCTACCGCTAATGTGTGACCCCACGGAGAATCGAACTCCGATTAGCAGAATGAGAATCTGCTGTCCTAACCATTAGACGATGGGGCCAATATGTTGTAAACTTATCTCAAGATGTATTTTACCAAATACAAGCCACAAATTCTGCTTTCTTTCCTAACTATCTGTGCGACTCTGATTATCTGGCTTACTTTTTATTTCCAACTACCCGCCAAAATCGGTCTCCCTCCCTCCAGTCTCGAAACAGTTTTTGCCAATTACGATGGTCCCAACTACATGGCCATCGCCAAATGTGGCTACGACAAAGGTTGTATCGGCCCCAATTTTTCCTTACCTCAATCACTCGAATACTATCCAGCTCATCTACCTGGTTATCCCGCCTTAATTCATTTTTTCAATAATTTCACTACCGGCCCCAAAGCCATGCTTTTTGTCACTCTAATCGGTTCGGTTTTATTAACTTTGGCCACTTATGCTTTATTTAAATCATTTTGGCTCTCATTCTTTTTGCTCTTTTTTCCACCCCGATTATTTATTCTACGTTCTATCGGTGCTCCCGAAACCTGGTTTATCGCCCTAACTTTATTATCAATATATTATTTCCCCGACAGAATCGGGTCCGCCTCTGGCGGAAAAAAAAATAAATATCTAATTTCTGCCATCTTTGCCGCCTTATCTATACTCTTCAAAACCCCAGCCATATTATTAGGCGCCGTATATTTCCTGCTCTTAATCAAAAAACCAAATAAACTTATTCCATATTTACTTATGCCGCTAGTGTTACTTGGCATTTTTTATTATTACAAAATCCAAACAGGGGACTTCCTTGCATACTTTCATTCAGGCGATAATTTTCACATTAACCCGCTACCGTTTTTGGTTTTTATTTCTACCAAATCCTGGATCAACACCATCTGGCTCGAAGATATTATTTATATCTACTTTTTTGCCTTAATTTCTATCAATAAATTATTCGAAAAATTCAAATTCGATATCATTTTTCTTTATCCTGCCGTCTTTACTCTAGCCACTTTATTTGTTGCCCATCGCGACATTTCCCGCTATATTGCCCCTGTCTATCCCTTTGTTCTCTATGCCTTCAAAGACAAATTGGAAAACAAAATGATTCGCCTGATTTTATTTATTTTAATTCCTGCCGTTTATTTGTATTCTGTCAACTTTATTGCCGGTAATGTCGCCCCAATCGCCGATTGGGCTCCTTATTTATGATAAAGTCTAACTCTCAGGGGATTCTCGATCATCTTAATAATTATTATGAAAAAGTAACCGGTGGCCGGGAATTTAATTTATCGGAATTACAGATCACATTTTCGGACATGGCTCCGATTTTAAATACAAATGGCCTTGATTATGCTGCCAAACGTTTACCTGTCGAAATTGAAAATAATCCAAAGATATATTTACTCAATAGTCAGGATCAATTGGACGATATCGATGCCAGAAAAAATAGTTGGAAATCAGTCAAATCTGCAGCTCGTCGTCGTTTTGCCTTTTATAATACCATAGAAAATTATCTTGCCTTTTGCCTAAGTTCCGATTCCGATATCGACGATATTATAAATAATTTATTGGCCACAAAAAAGGATCTCAAAATCCAATTTTTAATTGATCATAATTTTGATTATTTCAAAAATGCTTCCGGTTATGTCGATGACCTGTTGGCCAAAACCGGTATTTTGGATATTGACGATAAGCCGGTTTATTTTATTTCTTCAAATCTTCATAGTCTCGTCAACTTGACCGGTGGCTTCCTCTATCATTATCAAAATGAAATTTTTAATTATGTGCAGAACTATCTTCCCGATCTTGCCAAAATTTGGGAAAAAATAAAAACTTCAAATAATGTTTTACGTGTCAATGATTTTCTTTATTATATTTCTTCAAAATATTTTGCTGCCAATCCCGAAAAATTAAACGAAAAAAAAGCCTATGAGTATGACCTGGGTTTTATTCAAATCAAACCCGATCGTTATATCGATTGCGGTATCCAAATTCTCCCGATCAAGTCGATATTTTTATCAAAATTTATCGATCCCTATTTAAAAGTTAATACCCCAGAGACAATAAAATCTTCCGAAGCTGTTATTGTTAATATTGAATATCCTTTGGGTTTTACTGCTTATTTTATTCTTCGTGAATTATTAAATCGTTTGAAGAACCTGAAAGGTGTTTATATCATGGGCAAAGCAGCCATTCTTTCTGGCGAAGTCGGTGATATTCAGATTCCTTCGGTTGTTTTTGACGAAAGAACCGGCAATACTTTTAACACCAATAATATTTTCAACAATAGTTTTCCCAAAACTGCACTCCAGAGCAAAATCCTTATCAACCAAAAAGCCGTTTCTGTTTATGGTACTTTTTTGGAAAACATAGAACAACTAACCAAATATAACGCCGACGGTTTCAATATCATTGAAATGGAATCTGGCCCATACTTAAACGCTTTAATTGAAAAATATAAAGATTTAAATAGTTTACCTTTTGATTTTGGCATCGCCAATTACGCCTCCGACAATCCCCTGTCTCAAACACTAGGGGAGGGGGCGATGAACCTCAAAGGCATCGAACCGACTTATCTCGCCTCCCTCGCAATAATTCAAAGAATTATTGATTTGGAATCCAGTGCTCACTAAGGTTCTTTCCATCGCTAATTATGGTCTCAAAGCCGTCGATATCGACGTCGAAGTCAATATTGCCAGCAAAGGTTTTCCCGGTATTGGCATTGTTGGCCTAGTCGCCAAAACTGCCGATGAAACCAAGGAACGGGTCAAAACTGCCATCGTCAATTCCGATATCAATTTTCCGCCAGTCAAAGTTACAATCAATTTGGCGCCCGCCGATTTACCAAAAAACGGCGCCTGCTATGATTTACCCATCGCCGTTGGTCTTCTCGTTTGTTTTGGCGAAGTGCTATTGCCTCAGGACAAAAGTTATTTCTACGGTGAATTATCACTTGACGGTAGTTTACGCCATACCAAAGGCGTATTTTTGTTAGCTCTCCAGGCCAAAGAAATGGGTATCAAAAATATTTTTGTCCCTCGTTTGTGTGCCAATGAGGCCGCCGTCATCGACGGTATCAATGTCTACCCTGTCGATGATTTGAAATCTCTCGTTCGTCATTTGCAAGGTGAAAAATTAATTGAACCTCTCAAAATTATCGATACCGAAGAAATTTTATCCGATATTCACCCCGAATTTGATTTTTCCGAAATTCTTGGTCAAGAACAAGCCAAACGTGCTCTCGAAATTGTCGCCGCCGGTGGTCACAATATGTTTATGATGGGTAGCCCCGGTGCCGGCAAAACCATGCTTTCCCGTGCAATTCCCGGTATTTTGCCCAATTTAACCGAAAAAGAATCACTCGAAGTTACTAAGATATTTTCTGTCACCGGCAACATTCCCGCCGGCGCTTCTCTCGTGCGTTTACGCCCTTTTCGTAGCCCTCATCACACCGTTTCTGCAGTTGCTCTGATTGGTGGTGGCACCAATCCGCATCCCGGCGAAGTTTCCCTTTCTCATCGCGGCGTTTTGTTTCTGGATGAATTTCCCGAATTTAATCGAAGCTGTCTCGAAGCCCTTCGTCAGCCCCTCGAAGATGGACACGTCACTATTTCCCGGGCCAGTGGTTCTGTTGATTTTCCGGCCCAATTTATCTTAGTTGCCGCCGCTAACCCTTGCCCCTGTGGCTATCTGGGCGATCCCAAAAAAGAATGTAAATGCTCCGGTCATCAGGTCATTAATTATCAAAAGAAATTATCCGGCCCGATTATGGATCGCATCGACCTGCACTTAAATGTTCCTTCGGTCGATGTCAATAAATTAATGATTGGCGAAAACAAAATTTCTCCCGGGGAGACTTCCGAAACCATCAAAAAAAGAGTGATCGCCGCTCGCAATATTCAATCGGCTCGCTTCAAACATTTGGCTCATATTCATACTAACTCCGATATGAGAAATTCACATCTCAAAGAATTCGCCAAATTATCCGACAGCGCCAATTTGTTACTCAAACAAGCCGTCAACAAATATGCTCTTTCCGCCCGAACTTATTTTAGATTAATAAAAGTTTCGCGCACTATCGCCGACCTCGCCGGTAGCGAAATTATTACCGACGCCCACATCGCCGAATCCCTCCAATACCGCGTCAAATCAGACTAAAAAATATTTTCCGTTCTTTTCGTCCAGTATATTCCTCATCCCCATTATCGATAATTTGACACTTAATTCGCTTATGTTTATCCCTGTCTTATGGCAAATTTCATCAACGCTTAATTCTTCGTCTTTTAATACTTTTACAATTTTTGTTTCTATATTATCCAGATCCACCAATAATTTTTCTTGTGTAAATTCTGTTTTTATATCCAAAATATCACTGACATCGGTCACTATTTTTGCCATCCCACTTTTGATTAAATAATTTGTCCCACTAGAAACCGATGAGGTAATCGGCCCCGGTACGGCAAAAATTTTCTTCTTCATTTTGTAACCCAAATTTGCCGTCACCAAACTTCCCGATTTCAATCCCGCCTCAATTACCAAAATTCCCAATGTCGACAATTTGGCCACCGTTTTATTTCGTTGCGGGTAACTCCACAAAGTCGGTTTGAAATCATCATCAAACTCCGACATAATTAATCCGCCTTTTTCAATAATTTCTTTATATAATTTGTCATTTTCCGGTGGGTAAATATAATCCAGTCCATTCCCCAATATCGCGATTGTCTTACCGCCCAATTCCAGACATTTTTTGTGTGCGGCCGTATCAATGCCATACATAAAACCGGAAATTATCGTCACCTTATTGGCGACCAATTCAGGCATAAATTTATCCAAAACACTCTCCCCGTAGCGTGTCATCCGTCTCGACCCTACTATCGCTAGTGTTTTGTCAAAAATAGATTCGTCCAGTGTTCCCCGATAATTAAGATTCTTGTATGTTGTCATAGTACTTCAATGATTCTACATTGTAATCGGTATCGGTGACAATACACACCGCGTCAATTCGTTGTTGCGGGTGCAATCGTCTCATTTTTTCGTTATTCAATAACCACATTTCTGCCACCCGTCGTATCTGCCAAATCTTTCCCTTAGAAATCATTTCTTCCGGCGATCCGAATTGATCACCGACTTTTAATTTTACTTCGACAAACACCAGCCAATTATTATGCAAGGCAATAATATCAATTTCTCCCATATCAATCGAATAATTTTGTTCGATAATCTCAAATCCCTTTTCCAATAAATATTTTTTGGCAATCTCTTCCCCAATTCTGCCTTTTTTAAAATTTTCTTGTTTCATAAAACATTCTACATCTCTTTGTCGGGCGAGGGAACTCAACCAATTTAAGCTATAATAAATTAGTGGAAAAGTTTTCTTTTAAATCACTATTGATAATAATAGTACTACTTCTTATTGGCATAACTAGTTTATGGCAAATACAAAGGCGCGCTCGCCCCGCTGCGGCGGGGTGGTTTAGTGACGCCTGGCAATACCGAATGTCTATATCGGTCGGCTATACCGGAACTGTTCAAACAAATTTTCCTTTTAATTTAAATATTGGCACTAGTGCCTTAATTGCCGCCGGCAAAATGAAATCCGATTGCAGTGATCTTCGCCTTACCGACATTAACGGAAAATTATTAAATCATTGGATTGCTACCGGCACTTGCAATACCAGCACTACGACAATTTTTTCAAAACTATCAAATACCCTAACTAATGGCAATATTATCTATATTTATTATGGCAATCCCTCGGCCACTTCAGTTGAAAAATCAAGTGTTCTCCCAACTTCTTGCTCTACTGTCAATCCAAATTCAGGAACAGGTGTGTATTGGGTTGACACCGATGGCGACGCCAAAAATAACCCCGTCCAAGCATATTGTGACAATGTCACCAATGGTGGTGGTTGGTCACTAGTTGCTTCGTGGGGTACTGCCCCAGAATGGACCAAAACCTCAACTTCAATTGCCACCGCTCTTGGTACTAGCGCCGTCAACACTGTTTCTTCAAATTTTGGTGATATTTTAATAAATGATTTTAGAGTCTTAGCTTCTGATGCTGTCGGTACTACCGGTGATGCCGCCTACGCCGATTGGTATTATCATTACAATACCCCAACTACTTGGAAAGAAGTCTGGCAACCAAATCCCAATAAAGGTGGTGATCTAGCCAGTTCTTATAGAACAACTTTACCTCGACAAGGTCTCAAGCCTTTTAATTATTCTAACAATTTAAAAATTGGCTACACTGTTGCTCAAACTTATAACAGTCTAAGCGATTGGGGAATTGGCACTGCTCAGGCCGGTTGTCTCCCAAATTATTGGGCTGCATTAACCAGTCCAGGAAATCAATTTGGAGTTTATAGTTTAGCTTTTTACGGTGGAGCCAATGGTATGAATTGTGTTAGCCAAGTTAGCGATGGTTCCCTTGCAATTTGTCCATCAAATTCTGCTAACTGTGTTCCTGGTCAAGATTCTTCTGCTGGTAACGTTAAAATCGGTTATGATGACGGTGCAGCCTGCGCCGCTTTTGGCAGTATTGGTGCTACAAATGTTGCCGAAAACCCTGGTGTCCAATTTACCAGCAAACTTTGGTGGTTTATTCGCAGTGGCACCTTGCCAACAACTTATTATTATTCTATTGGATCTACTACTGCCGAAGAAAAATCTCCCGCCCCCATCGCCTACTGGTCCTTCGACGAAGGCGTCGGTACCACCGCTTACGATAGCAGTTCTAACCGAAACAACGGCATTTTCGGCACTGGCACCTCCGCCCCCACTTGGGCTTCCGAGGATATGTGTGTTATTGGCAAATGTTTGAAGTTTGATGGTTCAAAAACTTATTTAAATATTGGTACTACAAATAATACAAATCAAATATTTTCATCATTTACTGTTTCCGCATGGATAAAATTTTCATCAAACCCAGCTACTCCACAAGGAATAGTTTCCAAAGGAAGTACTTCTGGTAATAATAATTTTGATTTAAATTTGGAAACAGACGGTCGAGTACGTTTTTGGTTTTCTGCCACAAGTATGGCTTATTCAGGATCAGCATTATCTTTAAATAACTGGCATCACATTGTTGGTGTTTGGAATGGCACTCAATCTATTGTTTATGTTGATGGAATTACTGGTACTCCTTCAAATAATTCACCAACTATTTCTACGAGTACTTCACCAATATACATTGGCAATTGGAACAGAGAAACAGCCTGGTTTTTCAATGGTTTCATCGATGAGCCAAAAATCTATGCCTACGCTCGCACCGCCACCCAAATAAAACAAGATTACAAAAGTGGTCTTGCCGGTATGAAATCACAAAAAGGTGGGGGAGGCAATATTGGCGGTTCTTCCAAAAAAGCTTTATCCGATGGATTGGTGGGATATTGGAAAATGGACGAAGGGGTAGGCACTACAACTGCCGATTCTTCGGGCAATTCTAACACAGGCACCTTCGGCACCGGCGACTCCGCTCCAGGATTTGTTAGCGGAAAATATGGTATTGGTATAAGTTTTGATGGTGTCAATGATTATATTAGTGGAGGCAATTCTACAAGTTTACAAATCAGAAATGCCATTACAATTTCCGCTTGGGTAAAAGGTTCCGGAGGAGGCAAAATTGTAAATAAAGGAAGAAGTGATCATGCCCAAGGCGATTATGATTTAAAAAAAACAGGTTTTACTTTATATGTTGACAGTTTAGGTTATCCAAATGGAAACAAAAGTGTTAGTTTTACTTCACCCGACAATGTTTGGGCCCATATTGTCGCAACTTATGATGGTGATTATATGCGTGTGTATGTAAACAATGCCCTTGCAGGAAGCACACAAATTGGCTCGCATACTATAGATAGTTATGGTCGAGATTTGTGGATTGGTAGTAACAATAGAGGAAGCATTCAAGCATCCGATTGGTTCAATGGGCTCATTGATGAAGTTCGTGTTTACAATCGTGCATTATCAAAAGATGAGATCGCTCAACTCTATCAATTTAATCCCAATCCTGTGGCATATTGGAGTTTTGACGAAGGCGTCGGCACCACCGCTTATGACAAAAGTGGTAATAATTATAATGCTGGCTTGATAAACGGTGCTTCATGGACAACTGGAAAATATGGTAAAGGTATTAAATTAACTCAAGCCAATTCACAATATGTTGATGCCGGAAATATTTTGAGTCCCGGCTCAAATGATTTTTCAATTAGTTTATGGTTTAACCAAAATTCAACCTGCACTGGTGAATGTATTTTGTACAATAAAGAAAGTCTTTATGAAGCAGGAAACACCGCTGGAGGTGGAAACAATGTAGTTTATGCTTGGCAACCTCTATGGGGTTGGATGGGAGGTTCAAATTTTCCTGTTGTCCCTAATACATGGCAATATTTAACTGTCACTTATGACCACCAAACTAGAAAAATGTATAAAAACGGTGTTTTTGTTTATAGTGATGCACAAACAGCCAATATTGGATCAAATAGTAATAGATTTACAATAGGAGCTAGGGGTGGTGGTTCAAATGGATATTTTAATGGGCTTATTGATGAAGTCAAAATCTACAACTACGCCATTTCTCAAAAACAAATTATTTCCGACATGAACGCCGGGCATCCAAATGTTGGTTCACCCATTGCCTCCGCCATCGCCCATTACAAATTTGACGAGGGTTACGGCACAATCGCAAACAACAGCGGCAGTGTCGGTAGTACCATTAATGGAAATATATCTGGTACTTCAATGCCCACTTGGACAAATGATGGAAAATATGGAAAAGCACTAAATTTTTACAATACAAATTATTTAGCAAAAATCAATTTAGGTAAAGACATCCCAACACAAATGACTAGTGATTTTACAGTAAGTGCTTGGATACGATTTAAATCAATTAGTCCTAGTGGAAGTGATACCGGTATTTTATCTCGCTACAATAACTCAACAGATGGTCAATTTTTATTTGGTTACAGAAACGCATCAGGTGCAAAAGGAATCTCGTTATACTTATTTTCTAGCTCAACACAACAAGACAATTATCGAACTAACTGGGATCCGCAGGTCGAAACATGGTACCATGTTGTCGGAGTATACAAAGCAAGTCAATATGTAAAAATTTATGTCAATGGAATTTTAGATTATCAAAGAACATCAGGTGTTTTTAGTTCTTTAGATTCAAAAACAAGCATAGATTTACAAATAGGTAATTATTCAACTAATAAAGCATTTCCAGGATTAATTGATGATGTAAAAATCTATAACTACGCCCTTACCGATGATGAAATAAAGTTAGATTATCAACACGGTGCCTCGACAAACATCGGTGTTTTGTCCACCAACACCGGCAGCACTGCATCAAATAACGCCTCATCACAGGCATATTGTGTCCCCGGCGATACATCCAGTTGTTCTCCGCCAATTGCAGAATGGAATATGGATGAAAAAAATGGAGTAACCATTTATGATTCTGGAACTACAAAAATGGACGGATCATTTGGTACTGGCGAATCAGCTCCAACCTGGACAGTTGGAAAAAATGGAGCAGGGGTTAAATTTGATGGAACAAACGACAAAATTACTACAAACTTTATGATTGGAACCACAGAATTTACGGCAGAAGTAACTTTCAAAGTAAATAGTTTTTCTGATAGCGAAATGTGTCTTATTTCACAATATCCATACGGAGGTGGAGGCAATGCAAGATTTGTATTTACAATTAATTCAAATAGTGGTTATAAACTTCGTCCGCTTATTGGTGGAGCATTATATGGCGTAACAAATTTACAAACAAACCAATGGTATCATGGTGTCGTTACTCGAAACTCTTCTGGTCTCACAAAATTATATTTAAATGGTAAATATGAGTCTGAAACAACTTTATCAAGTGACCAACTACCACAAGTTGGTATGATGATGGGTACAGGCAATTATCCTGCTAATCGATTTTTCAACGGAATAATTGATAATGTAAAAATATTTAATTATGCCCGAACACCGGCACAAATTGCATGGGACTACAATCGTGGTGCCCCAATCGGCCATTGGAAATTTGACGAATGCCAAGGCAATATCGCCTATGACGCCAGCGGGGTCGGCAACACCGGCACTATCATCATTAACTCCGGCGGCGGACAATCACTTATTGGTACTTGTAGTGTCGGTGAATCTTCCGCGTGGAGTGTTGGTAGTACTGGTCAAATAAACTCTTCACTTAATTTTGACGGAACTAATGATTATGTTTCTGTCACAGATACAGGAACTTCAACTGCATTAGATATTAAAAAAGAAATGACTGTTTCTGCTTGGGTAAAACCAAATTTTACATCCGAACATAGAAGAATTGTTACAAAAGCAGTCGGCACTGCCGCCCGATATTCATATAGTATTACAGCAAGAGTAGGAGGAAAATTTATGACATGGATAGGAACTGACACAAATTATTATGGTGTAAGTGGAAATACTACATATGAAACAAACAAATGGTATTTAGTTACTATGACTTATGATGGTTCAAATGTCAGACTATATGTAAATGGAAAAATTGACGCCAGCCCAACCGCATGTACTGAAAATTTAATTCAAACAGATGGAAACCTAGTAATAGGAGAAAATGGAGGTGAATATTGGAAAGGTCTCATCGACGATGTACGAATCTACAATTACGCCCTCACTAGTGATCAAGTAAAGTCTGTTTATAGTAACGGTGCCGCCGTCGGGTTCAGATAAAACTTGACTTCGCTTTTTATTTGCGTCCGCTTATGCTATTCTAATTATTGCGTGGGCTCGCTATAGGTATAGCACCGGAACTCGAGACTCCCAGTGCGCGGGATCGTTACCCGTCGAGTCCACACAATCTATTGACAAAATAGCTAAAAATTGATAAAATATTCTAATCTCGAGTTCCGTAAGTGCTATTCCAATAGACACTGGACACTAAAACCCGCTTCGGCGGGTTTTTTGGTGACAAAATTTGCTAAACTTAATTACTTGTCGGGCGAGGTTCCCTCGCCCAAAATTCGTAATTTCTAATTCGTAATTGTTATAATAGCTTATGTCGATAATAAAAATTACCAATATTCCAACTCCGCAAGAAATCTCTCAACTCACACAAGAATATCCATCATATATTAAATTAGTTAGCGATATTAGCAAAAATATTTTATATGGTGGTTCACGACTACACGCTGATATCGAAAAAATGTTATTAGATCAAGGCTCATTTCAAAAAGATATCTGGGGC
>Ga0247841_10003116_pt1 | contig 31418 bp, 26 predicted proteins | sample LaCruzMarch2015__2_FD_192410 | JGI IMG/M metagenome (GOLD analysis project Ga0247841, IMG submission 192410) | Freshwater microbial communities from meromictic Lake La Cruz, Castile-La Mancha, Spain - LaCruzMarch2015_18m | ecosystem: Environmental > Aquatic > Freshwater > Lake | place: Spain...
TTGACTCGTCACATGCCACATTGCACGAAACCACATCACCAAAGGCAATCTGCTATCCTGAAAGATTGTGCCCGCAGTTACCGATACCTGACGCCGGCACTTCGCGCAAACAAACAGGTCTCTTTTCGTCGTCCATGCCTTTCGGCACTCGCACTGCGGACACACAAAACCATCCGGCCAGCGCAATTCAAAGAGATACGCCCGGCAGGCCTCTTCGCTCGAAAATCGCTTCTCCAGCTCAGCTTCGGTCCGCGGATAGTCTTCCATGGCCGAAAACACTACCGGTTGTATGAGGTTGAGTCAAGTGGATACCCACAAAAATATTTAGTATGATGTTGACGCTGGTTGCTGTCGGCGGTACTATATGAGGTAGAAAGTTAAGAAGGTTATGAGTTTCAATAGCTATAGAGGAGGATCTCAGATGAAAAGATTAGCAATTCTTTTTTCGGCTGTTGGCTTGCTCGCTTTGGGTGTGATTGCATCTGACACAGTGAACAGCGTCAACACGGTCGGCTTCAGGAGAATCACAATCCTGTCCAACCACATTGCAATGGTGGGAATTCCCTTCGATACAATTGATACAAACAACCAGACGCTGGTAGGCGTTTTGGGGACAAATCAACTAAGGCCTGGAAGTACGATTGGATCGGCAAACGCCGACAAGGTGATGATATGGAACACATCGTTGGTGCCTCCTCAGTATCAGACGTTTGCTCTGAAGCCGTCTTCGCCACTACCGGTCGAATACTTTGATACTGATAACTGGGGTACCGCGACGAATCCCCCGATCAAAGCAGGTCAGGCTATTTGGATTAAGCTTGGTCCAAGAAGCGGCGACACTACGATCACGTTGTCAGGGGAGGTAGTTGATGTTGCAACTCAGAGTACTGATATTGTCATGGGGCCGAACATGGTTGCGTATCCTTTCTCGGAGAGTATACGGCTCAAGGATACAGCGTTCGAGCGTCAAGGAATCGTCATGGCGGGAAACATCAGTGCCCAGAAGGGTGATCAGATTTGGGTTTGGAACGGGATGGGCTACGACCAGTATGCGATGAAGAAATCTGATACTAACTGGTATGATGCGAATAACTGGTCGTCGGGTCTGGCAAATGATGTGTTGCTCGACATGGGTAAGGGATTCTGGTTCAGGCGTCAGACTAACACGGTTCTTCAATGGACAGAGACGAATCGGTACATAAACAACTTGTAGGGCTGCTGTTGGCTTTTGTTAACGAACTAAAATTCTTTACCTAAACCAAAGGGAGACAGGGATGAGAAGGATGATAGCGGGTTTCTTGGGAGTGTGCGTGGTGATTCTCGGAGCTGTGGCGGCGGATGGTGGTGCTCTGACGTTTCATACATATCTCGGGCCATCGTCTAGCTACACGGTGGTAAACAGACCGTTTATCGGTACTCTTGGGCCTGTCGTAGGGTCGGACAATTGGGTAATTGCATTGTATAGGGATTTGTCCAACAATGGTGCCGGTGTCTATGGAGTCGATGAGGCACTGCTCTACGACAATCACAGAGATCGTGGAAACGCTAATAATCCGTGGTCAGTGCCGGGCTATTTTTCGACGACTACAACTGATAGTTCGACAGTAACAAACACTATTAGCGTGTTCGCCAGAGTTTTCAATAGTACGAGCATTGTCACTGCCGCCTACTACGTAAATGTTCCGGTTCACAGCAGCGATGGCGGCGGCTCTTCATATCTTATTACCTCGTTGCCTACTACTGACCTTACCGCTTCAGATGATCTTGCGCTAGCAAGTACGCGCAGTGATGGAACGGACTGGCAGCCTGTGCCTGAGCCCGGTACCTTGGCGCTTATCGGTGCGGGATTGCTCGCCATAGTCGGCAGACGGCGGCTTCGTAGGAAGTAATTTGTTCGAATCCGCTGGGCACAACCTTTCCTAGCTCGAGAGATGAATAAGCTATTGTCTATTTTGATTTGTTGTGTTGTGTTCGAAATTCCTGTATGCCAGTCAGCAGAGTCGGTACCTCGCGTGGGAAAGTCTATTGCGATTGCAGCAGTTGGGAATCCGGACAGTAGCATGGTTACCTCCACGGCTTCGTGGATCAGGAGAAGCTGCCGCTGCGACGTCAATGTCAAGTCCCCAGTCTCCGCGGTTCAATCGTCTCCGAAGGGGGAACTTGAGTACTTGGCGGGGCAACTCAAACAGGATGATGTTTTCCTCGTGGCGCTGGTGGATGTGCCTGAAGATGTTACTTTCCGGAAGGGCATATTCAAGTCGAACAATGTTGCGTTACTCAACGTTTGGGCGCTACGACCTGCAAGAATACTTGAAACACAGAGTCTACGCGATCAATATGCGGGGCGGGTTTTGAAGGAAGCAATGTACGCTGTTGGAGCTCTGCTGGGGCTTGGCGAGTGTCCTAATCCTCAGTGCGTCATGAGCACATGGGAGAACGATGCTCAATTGGATGCCAAGGGCGGTAATTTCTGTCCGCCATGTGACGCGAAGGCTGAGAAGCTCTTCAAAGCTCTGGGTGTGCACCGTCTGGAGTAGCAGATTGGCTCGCTAGAATTAGTTCTGCCTTCTGTACCAGCACCTTCAATTCTGAGATTGCTTTGGCATCGTGCAAGTATCCCAATGCCTGTGATCCCACCTTTATTGCCTTGTCTGATTTCCCATTTTCCAACAGGACTGCCACCAAGAGAGGAACAATCTTCGGATTCGATTGATCGACAGAAGCTGCAAGTATCGCGTATTTCTCTGCAGTGTCGAGCTGACGGAGTCCACGGTAAATCGTGGTCAAAGTGTGAAGGTATTCCGGGTTCATTGGATCTGTCTCTGTGGCTTCGAGTGAAAGGGGAAGAGCTTCGTCAAACTTCCCGCCGAGGGCTTTAGCGTATGCGAGATTATTCAGTACCAATGTGTAGACGGGGCGCTCGGCTTCGTGCATTGCCGATGGTACGGATGAATGCTCTTCCACTATCATGTCTTTCAGAAGCTTATCGAAACAAACTATTGCCTGGTCGATATGTCCACACTCCAACTGTGCGCAGCCCAATGCATTTCGAAAGCTTGGCGTCTCGGGGCTGATCTTGACAACTTCCTGCCAAAGTGCCATGGCGTCAATAAACAAGCCGGATTTGAAGAGCTTTTGAGCTACGCGGTTCTTTTCGTATACAGGAAGCATGTCCTTCACATCCTGGAGGGGGCGTCTTTCGCCGTCTACCAGCGAAGCTCCTTCCCCGGAAACATAGCCGAGACTCTCGATTCTCCGCCTTTCAGCCGCGGTGATCTTTGTCGTGTCGCCAGTCCGGCGGACCAGGCTGCTCTCAAGAGCCGACAAGTCGGCATCCATTCCATGCGCAAGGGCTGACTCCGTTCTGACAAGGTTGTTTGTTTCCCCGGGATCGCTTTGCAGGTTGTACAGCTCCGGTTTGGCTGTACGCATGAATTTCCAGTTCTCCGTGATAAGCGAGCGGATTCCGCTCCACCCCGAATGAGCCGCCAGATCTGCCTCGACGTAACAGGATGACCGTCCATAAGGAGTCGTGCCGTCAAAGAGCGGGCTGAGGCTTATGCTGCTGGCCAGCTCAGGCTTTGGAAGTTTAACCACATCAAGGATGGTTGGAACTATATCAACATTCGATACAAGTTCACTGGCTCTTCGTCCTGCCGGGATGGTGCGAGGCAGCACGTAAATGAGCGGAACTCGTGTGGTTCCGTCGTAGACCATCAGGCCGTGATGGGGATAGGGTTCAAAGTGATCCACTGGCAACGATTCACCATGATCGGCTGTTACGACTATAAGCGTGTTGTCGAGCGTGTGCTGCTCCTTCAGGGATGAAATGATTCGGCCCACTTGAATGTCAGCAAACGCAATGCCGGCATCGTACGGCGATTTGATAAAACGTTGTCCAAAAAGGTCTTCGTGGGCGTGGTAAGGCACATGTGGGTCATAGAAGTGCACCCAGCAGAAGAAAGGCTGGCGTCTTTTCTGTTTGAGCCAAGTTAGACATGCGTCTGCGACCTTGTTGCCTACGCGGTATGATGCCATGCCGTCATCAACAGCCAGATCGCTCATTGGCATATTGTCGTCGTAAGTCGAAAAACCGCGACTAAGCCCGTACTTGGCGGCGAGAATGGATGTGGCCACAAAGGCAGCAGTCTCGTATCCGTTTGTGGTTAAGATCTGGGCGAGGGTTGGGATATCGGATGGAAGTGACTGGAGGGCGTTGACCCGCAGGCCGTGTTCAGGGGGTAACAGGCCGGTCAGAATGGTTGTGTGGGATGGCAGGGTGAGCGGGACAGTGCAATATGCACGCTCGAAAAGGGTACCCCTGGCGGCAAGGCTATCCAGCGCCGGGGTAATGGCGTTTGTGTATCCGTAGCAGCCAAGGTGATCGGCCCTGGTGGTGTCGAGGGTTATGAGAAGGATGTTGGGTTTGCGTGTGCTGTAGTGGCCGACAAGGAGCAGGAACCCGAGAAGGACAAGACCGGATGCGGCAGTAACCAAGAGCATTGTCTGTTTGCGTTTCACAGTGAATCATTACACTTTTGAATCAGTGTCGTAAAGGTAAACGTGTGTACTGCGAGCAATGCGCATTTTGACCTCGCGAGCTCGATTCGATTCATTCGTTGTAGGGCCGCAGCTTGCGGCGTGCCGTCCTTGATGTGCTATCGTGGAACACGGTGCGGCACGCCGCAAGCTGCGGCCCTACGATGTGCAATCTTTACTTTGAATCCGCCAGCGGGGCGTCTCGGCATTCTCGCCGCTGACTTTGAATGCGGAATTTGGGACTGTCCAAAAACCATCCGTTTATGTAAGAATCCCACCATGCGTAAGCTCCCTGAAGAACTGAAAATGTTCATTTTCGGGCCCATCCTTGGAATCTTGTCCTTCCTTGTCTATGCGCTCACGTTGAGTTCAGGGGCCTACCCCGGCGAATCAGCTTCGCTCATAGTCCGGCATCTGGGACTTGCGCCTCTCATTCAGCCGATGCACCTTCTGTGGGGAAGCGTTGCGCGTATTATCGCTCTCATTCCTCTCGGCGGAGTGGCTCCGAAGTTGAATGTGTTCAGTGCCATGTGTGGATCCATGACCGTGTGGTTGCTCTACAGCATCATCTCTAAAGTCATATATTCACTCATAGATACGGATGCGATTGATAAACGCCATGCAAGGATTGCGGCGACCATAGCAGGTGTAACCGCGGCTGGGTTCCTGGCCTTTTCGATCCCGTTCTGGATCGTATCGAACAGGGCTCATACCGCTTCCTTTGATTTGCTTCTGCTTCTGTTCTGTGTGTGGCTGCTTCAAGAGTATGCTGCGACAGGAAAGGCAGGCGTGGCCGTTCTGTTGGCATTCTTGTACGGCACCGGCTGCGTTGAGTTTGCGACATTCATCGTTTTTGCGCCTATGGCAGGACTGGCTCTCTTGTTCTTAATGATGCGGCATGGGCATCTCAGAGGCTGGCATGCCGTGACTATTGGTGGCGCGGCAATAGCGGGGCTGCTGCTCTATGTATATTTCGCCTTTTCATTCTCAGGGACGACAGGAAGCCATCTGAATGACTGCGGCAACGTATTTGATGTCCTGTGGCTATCCTGGAAAGGACAATATCTGCTGATTGCCAAAAGCCTGCCTCGAGAGGGATGGCTTCTCGTACTGATCATGACGACAATACCGTGGCTGACATGTCTCGTGGTCGCAAGACAAGCACTGAGTGGCGCGCGTGACTGGGGTAGTCACATCCTGCACGTGGTGATGACTGCAATGTCTGTCATGGTTATCCTGAACTTCAAGCTCTCTCCTTGGCAACTTACCGTCAGCTACGGTCGGTTGCTTGTGACGCCATACCTGCTTGGGGCCTGCGTATTCGGATACCTTGCAGCTTACTGGTATCTGCTGCCATTGCTCCTGTCAGGAGGGAAGGAGGAGTCCCGGACAAAAGTTTCGCCCTTGATGGCTTCGACGCTGATAGCCGTTGGATTTGGTATTCTTGTCTGTATCGCGCCGTTTTTGAACCGAGGGAAGGCCAGTACTGACCTTTCGGCGCCGGCTAACCTTTACGCGCGCGAGACTGTGAAGAGTCTGGCGGGCAGGAAATGGCTGGTCACGGATGGCAACATCGACAATCTGCTTCTCATCCAGGCCAGGGACTTGCGGATTCCCTTGCGAATACTGAACTGCAACGATGATGGCAATGAACTTTATCTTAGGTACGTCGGTAGTTTGTTCGAAGAGCCTCGCCTCAAGAACAGCGCTTCGGTTGGTGTTCTGTCGCTTCTGCAGGAGTGGTTCAAATCAACGCCGCGGGTCGCCGCGGATTTTGCTTTTCTGACAATGCCGGATATGCTCCGGATTTCCGGCATGACTGTGATACCAAACAAGCTCGTGTTCATTGGCGCCGGGAAGGAAGATAAGGTCGACCCTGACAGGTTGATGGCTGAGCACATTCTCTTCTGGAAGGAGTTCGCACCGTCCTTATCTGAATTGGCCCTTAGGACAGGAGCAGGTGACACCGTTCTGATTACGAGAGAAATGCTGCGGCAGATGTCATTTGCCGCGAACAACCTTGGAGTGCTGTTGGAGGATCTTGGTGCTTCGGAAAAGGCCCTGGAGGCATACGGACGGGCCTATGAAATGGATCGCGGAAACGTAAGCGCCGTCCTGAACATATCCAGCATGCTGGATAGAGGCTTCAAAACAGCCAAAGCAAGCGCTGTAAGGCGTGAGATTGAAGGAATTCTCAGTGATCCCGCCAAGAAACGCCATATTTGGGAATTGTCGCGTTACTATGGCTATGTTCGCAGCCCGGAAGCGTTCGCAGGGCTCGGTTGGACGTGGGCCCGCTCCGGTCAGGTTGGCCTGGCGCTGGCCGACCTGAAAAGAGCTGCGGAGCTTCTTCCAAGCGAGAAGAAGGGTGATATCGCGGAAACCATGGCAGGGATCTATCTCTCGCAGGACAACACTTCCGGCGAAGCCATTTACCGGAAGATCCTGAATGCAGAGCCGGGCAATCAGAAAGCGCTCCTGGGGATGTCCAGAATTTCAATCGAAAGAGGCTCATTTGAAACGGCCAAGGTCTATCTTCAAAAGGCGGCCGCAAATGGGGCGGACAAGAACCGGATTGCAATGGAAATGGCTGTGTTGAATATTTCCGCCGGCAACATTGCAGAGGCGCGGCTTATTCTGCAGGAGTTGGTGGCGGTCGCGCCCGACGCACTTAATGCATGGGTAATGCTTGCTGGTGTCCTGGTTCGACAGGATGATGTGCCTGCACTGGAGCAGTGCCTGAAGAAGATCGAGAAGCTGAATGGTGGACAGGCCTTCATTTCGATTATTTCCGCCCAGAGAGCAATGCGGAAGAAGGAATACCGGAGCGCGAGGACGAACTTGGAGCGGGCCCTGGTGGCTTTGCCGAATAACGCTGTTGTCTTGCAGCAGCTTCTCAAGGTTGACCTTCTTGATGATAAGCCGGACAGTGCGCTCCTGCATTCAAGGATGCTTCTGCGAATGAATCCGAATAATGCCCTGGCGAATTATGCCATGGGGTATATACAATCAAGAAACAACGAAAAGGCGCTCGCGGAAGACTCATTTAGGAGGAGTATTGAGTCCGAACGGTCGCCCAAAGCCCTCAATGATCTCTCCTGGCTTCTTCAGGGCCGTGGTGAATACATTGAAGCGGAAAAGCTGGTTCGCGAGGCTCTGTCGATCAATTCGAGGATGCCCAGAATATGGGATACGCTCGGGGTTGTTCTGACAAAGTCCGGCGCGAAGGGTGATAAGAAGCTTGATGAAGCCGAGCAGGCTTTTCGAAAAGCATTATCACTCGTTGATAATGATCCGTCTGTGCTCTTGCATTTGGCAATCCTGCAGTTGAAGCAGGGTAATACCAGCGACTATTCGAAGACTATGGGTATGGTGATGAACAAGGCCGATGATTTGGCGGCGGAAGACAAGAAGGATTTGGAAGAGTTGCGCCGGAAGAGCGCTGTCAGGTAGGCAAATCCGTATTATGTGACGCGATGTGGTCGGGTCGGCCTATAGGCGCAGAAATGCAGGCCGCCCCTAAGATTCGGGGCGGGGCAGTGCCAAGAGTGTCAAATGGAAATCGTAACATGACAAGCCGGGTCAGTTGATCAGGCTTACAAGCGGAGCAGAATGCACATGGACTACGGAATCGCAACAAAAGTACTTTCGGAGAACGGGCAGGGTCATGTATTGCAGTTTTGGGATAGATTATGCCCCGACGAGCGGGCGGCATTGTTGCAACAGATTGAGCGACTCGATTTTCCAAGTATAGCGCGTATGAAGCAATTGATGTCGTCTCAGACAGTGGTGTCTGAGCAATCGGCATTTTCACCTGTCGAAGTGTTGCGTCCGTCCGCGGATGAAAGGGCGCGTGCAGGAGGGGTGGGTGAAGAGGCTCTTAGAAAGGGCGGCGTCGGAGTGATTCTTGTCGCCGGCGGCCAGGGATCACGCCTCGGATTTGATGGCCCGAAGGGTTGTTTCCCGATTGCGCCGTTGTCGAACGGAACGCTTTTTGAAATCCACTGCCGTAAAGTACTGGCGCTTGAACGAAGGCATGGTTGCGCGATTCCGCTCTATATCATGACAAGTGCGGAGAACAATGACGCGACTGTCGGCTTCTTCAGGAAGAACTCGAACTTCGGGCTGTCCGGTGAGCGGGTTAAGTTCTTCAAGCAGGGAATGTGGCCCGCATTGGATTCCTCAGGCAGGATTGTACTGGATCGTCCAAACCACATATTCATGAGTCCTGATGGCCATGGCGGAACTCTGAGCGCTTTACTTGATAACGGCATGCTGGATGACATGAAGCGGCGGAACATCGGCAGTCTGTTCTATTTCCAGGTTGATAATCCGATGGTTGAGATTGCCGATCCGGTGTTTATTGGACTGCACCTGGAGAGGAAGGCGGAGATGTCCGTAAAAGTTTGCGGGAAAAGGGATCCCGAAGAGGGGCTGGGCGTTGTCGTCATGAGGGAGGGGCGGGCTTCGATGGTTGAGTATACCGAGTTGACGCGGGAACAGAAACACGCGCGATCCGCGGGTGGGGAGTTGAAGTACAATGCAGGCAGTGTGGCAATTCACGTGTTTTCCACGGCCTTTCTGAAGAAAGAGGCCTCAGCGCAGATGCCAATACATGTCGCCCACAAGAAGGTTCCATACTGCGATTCAACGGGGCTTACAATCAAACCGGAGAAGCCGAATGCGTACAAGTTTGAGAAATTCATCTTTGATGCTCTGCCCCATGCAGAGCGGACGGTGATTCTTGATTTCATGAGGTCCGACGAATTCTCGCCGGTTAAGAATGCTGTGGGTGATGATTCGCCTGAAACCGTGCGACGAGACATGATCGGCAAGTGGGCGCGATGGCTCGGTGAATGCGGTTTCTTGGTTCCCATGGACAAGGCTGGAATCCCATCCTGCAAAATTGAAATTGATCCATGCTTTGCCCTTGATGCGGCGGAGCTGAGGAAGAAGCTTCCGCGGGGCTTTGCGATCACGGGCGACGTTCTATTGCGCCAGGAGTAGAGGTAGCTGAGTTATGACCGGATATGTTCAGGTCTACACTGGTGACGGCAAGGGCAAGACAACTGCTGCGCTTGGTTTGATCGTACGTGCCGTTGGTGCAGGGCTGAGAGTGTACCTTGGACAGTTTCTGAAGAATGACAGCACGAGCGAGATACGGCTGCTCAGAGGGCGGTGTCCTGAGGTTACCGTTGAGGCCTTTGGAGCCGGCCGGTTTGTACGCGGTAAAGTATCGGCAAGAGAGAAGGCGCGCGGGGAGTTGGGTCTCGATCATATTCGCAATGCCATGACGTCCGGCAAGTATGATATTGTGATTTGCGACGAGATAAATGTTGCGGCACACTTTGGCGCCATCGCGGTAGCTGATATCCTCAGGCTGATCGACATCAAACCTGATAATGTGGAACTTGTATTGACGGGTCGTCGGGCGGAGAAGCGCGTTATCGCTCGCTCGGATCTGGTTGTAGAGATGAAGAATGTGAAGCACTATTTCAGTACCGGTGCAAAGGCGCGCCGCGGGATAGAGAAATAGGGAGAGGGTGCATGAAGCGAACGCTTCTTGTGACATTTGGCGACGATCATGTTGTGCGATGCAGGCTGTATACAACTGTGGGTGCATTGCTCAGGAAGGTCAGGACTCCTGGTAAAGATGACTGTCTCGGGGCTCTCGTAAATAATGAAGTCTCATCGCTTTCATATCCGCTCACGACCGACAGCACTGTAATCCCATTATACGGTTCCAGTTTAGACGGGGCTCGAATCTACCGGAATACACTTTCCTTTGTCCTGGCGAAAGCCATAGGTGAGCTGTGCCCCGACGCCCGGTTCACGATCCATCACTCCCTTGGTACCGGGCTCTATTGCAGTTTCGAGGATAACCGCGCAGGTGGGAGAAAAGCTGTTGTCACCAGGTCTACTGTTGCGCGTATAGAGAGATTGATGCGTGTTATTGTCGGTCGAGATCTGCCGATCGAGCGCATAAAACTGTCTTTTGAGCAGGGGGTTGCTCACTTCACACGGACCGGCCAGGCTGACAAACTTAACCTGCTGCGATTCAGAAACCCGCCCAGAATAGTGATTCATAGTTGCGCCGGGTTCTCAGATCTTGCGCACAGCCCGTTGGCGGCGCGAACGGGTGTCCTCAAAGTGTTCAAGCTCATTCACTACCCGCCGGGCTTTGTGCTTCAGCTGCCTGACCGCGCCAGTCCGGACCGTGTTGCGCCATTTGTTGATCAACCGCATCTGTTCCGCATCTTCCAGGAACACAAGGAATGGGGCCGGATATTGAATGTTACCACGGTAGGCCGGTTGAACGAGATAGTTGCCAACGGGGAGATATCGGAGTTTATCAAGGTTGCGGAGGCACTTCACGAGAAGAAAACCGCATCGATAGCCGACCAGATTGTATCGCGCGACTCGAAGGTCATTCTGATCGCTGGTCCATCGAGTGCCGGCAAGACGACGTTTTCGAAACGATTGTCTGTTCAATTGCGTGTCAGTGGATTGCGTCCCGTCACACTCTCCACCGATGACTATTTTCTCGATGAGAGTCATACTCCGCGGGATGTTGACGGGAAGCTCGACTTCGAACATATCGAGGCGGTGGATATCGATCTGTTCAATGAACATCTCAAATGCCTCCTGGGTGGCGGCGAGGTGGAACGTGTGGAATTTGATTTTGCAGCCAAGCTGCGCAGGCTGTCGGGCCACACGATGCGCTTGGAGTCTGATCAGGTCCTGATCATTGAGGGAATCCACGGCTTGAATCCGCGCCTGACGCACATGGTGCCTGGAAAGCGGAAATTCAAAGTATTCGTGAGTGCGCTGACCCAACTTGCGATTGATTCAAACAACCGGATATCGACCACGGACAACAGGCTTATGCGGAGGATCGTACGTGACAGCCGGTTTCGCGGAAACTCACCATTGTCGACGCTCAAGGTATGGCCGTCCGTGCGGCGTGGGGAGGAGACCTGGATCTTCCCGTTCCAGCGTGAATCCGACGCCGCCTTCAATTCCGCGCTTGATTACGAGCTGGCCGTTCTAAAGCCTATGGTGGAACCACTTTTGCGGGAGATAAAGCCAACAGATCCTGAGTATTCGGAAGCGAGGCGGTTGTCGGCCTTCCTGTCCAATTTCCGTGAGATATCTGATTACGAGGTCCCGCGTACATCGATCCTGAGGGAATACATCGGGCGGAGCGGCTTCAAGTATTGATCTTGTAGGCGGTCATTGCCAGTACAACGATCAGAACGCCGAGTCCGACACCTGTTGCGCCTGCCAGTCTGCCGCTGGACTTCGTTCGAAGAAGAGCCTGCGCGATTGTTCGGAAACGGAACGGGCTGAGAACCAGCAGTACGCCTGTTATTACAATCACGTATGCGAACAGGGTCATAACGAGTTTCCAGCCGGAATCATTCATAAACGCGGCATCCAGAATATACCTTGGAGCCAACAGCAGGATTCCGCCAAAGGCCCGAGCCGCCAGCAACTCATCAAGGAAGAACACCAGGGCAAGAAAGGAAAGCGGGGTCAGTATGATGACTGCTGTTTGTGAATGAGGAATCTCGGCCAGAAAGGGAGCGTTGTAGAGCAGCCATCCTGCCCATCCGACCGCCAGAGCTGTAAGTATCCACGCGAGGACGGAGCTTCTAGGGAGAGTCTTGCAGCGGGCCAGGGTCTGATCCGGGAAAAGAAGAGCGGGCAGGAAGAACACAATCGTCATGACGCCTGTGATTATGGATATGGTTGAAAGATCGAGTTGTTGCATCATGGCTCCTTTTGTCTCTGATCAGCGATTGTACCTGTCGGGTGCATCCACTTCGTGTCTTGAATGTCGTATCGCTCCAGACACCGGACTATCCGTCCATATAGAGTCTGCGGCATACGTCGCTCAATCAATACGTCGACAAGACATGGTGAAAGCATTCCATCCAGCGGCTGAACGATGGCAATCTTGTTCGTTCTTGTCCTGCCTGCCCATCGCGTTGAATCGCGCAGGCTGGGACCTTCGACCAGAACCTGAACCTCAGTTCCGACCAGTTCTCCGTTTACAACGAGACTGCAGGCGTCCTGGTCGTCGAGCAGGATCCTATTGCGTCTCAGTTTCTCTTCCGCCGGAACATCGTTGTCAACTGTGGCGGCAACGGTACCAGGTCGCGGAGAATATTTGAAAATGAAGGAATTGTCGAATCGAATTTCGTTCATGAATTGACGCGTCATCTCAAAATCCAGTTCGGACTCGGTGGGGTATCCCACGATAATGTCCGTTGTGAGCGATATTCCGGGGATGGCGGATCTCAGGGCTGCAACGGCCTTCCTGTAATCAGCAGTCGAATAGCCACGCTTCATCAAGGACAGAATGCGGTCGCTGCCTGATTGGGCCGGCAGATGAATATGCTCGCAGATGTTTGGGAATGCCTGCATTACGCGAATGAGCCCGGCAGTAATTCCTGAGGGATGGCTGGTTGTGAACCGGATGCGTTTCAAGTTGCTCAGCCCGGCAACAGCTTCAAGCAAACGCGGAAACGGCTCCGTGAGCCCAAGAGCCGAAGGGACATTCGCCAATCCGACATCGTTGAACAAGCCGTAGGAAGTAACGCTCTGGCCAAGCAGGGTTATCTCCCTCACGCCCCGATCAATCAATCCGGAGATTTCACTCACAATGACTGCAAGCGGCCGGCTGCTTTCTTCGCCCCTGACGGCCGGCACAATGCAGTAGCTGCATTGGCGGTTGCATCCCTCACTTGCCTTTACAAAGGCGGAAATGCCATTAATGCGGTGGCCGGAGAGGAGTCTGGAATCGGGGGGCGGGTTTGAAAGCCGATTGAGCACCGGGTGTGTGCCGTCAGGGGCCGATTCGCAAATGGACTGCAGTTCCGACAACTGCTGAGTGCCGAGCACAAAATCAAGGCCGGGGACCATTTTGTACAGATCCTCGCCCGATCTCTGGGCCATGCAACCCATTACGCCCACAATCCGTCCAGGATGTGTCCGCTTGGTAGCGACCATTAGTCGAAGCTTGCCCAGCGCCTTGTCCTCGGCCTTGCTCCGGACACTGCAGGTGTTCACGATGATAGCGTCGGCATCCGGCTCGTCAGGCACGATCTCATGCCCGGCGGAGTGAAGCATGGCACCGGCAGCCTCACTGTCCCGGGCGTTCATCTGGCAACCATAGGTATGAATATAGACTTTCATTCAGAAATTCACGGAGTTCCACTCAGGTTGATCAATAGAGCCCCGGAGACGGAAGCGGAGCATCTTTGTCACGGGAAGAAGTATTGTCTGCAGCATATCGCCGACCCAGGTCTTCTTCTTCAGGAATCGCAATTCAACATCGAAATCCAGTGTTCTTGCCGCGAGATCGTAACCGCCGTCCGACTTAAGGCTGAGAATGTCGCCTTCGATTCTCAGTTCATCCGTATGTATCTTTCCGTCAGAGACAATAAAAGCCGAGTCAGCAGTCTCCTGGCGAAGGACGTAGTCTATTCCAGGCACGGTGTCAGCGAGCATGTCCGACAGCTTCCCGAATAGGGGCAGGCGGAGGATGTTGCCGTCCCGGATGCGAAAACCGCCGGTGCCGCGAATGCTCCTAAGAAAGTCAGGCCCGGCTTGTCCCTCGATATTCACATCTGCGGAAAGGGCGCCGGCAAAACCAGGCTGCGCCTTGTCCAAGTGCGCGAATGTGGTGGCCAGTTTGCGGAGATCAAGCTTTTGAACCGCGCATTTCACCGCGAACCTGGTGTTTGTTGAAGCGTTGTCGGGAAACACGACTGCATTGCCGGTAGCATTGCCGCCGAAGAGTGTCGCTTCTATTTCAGTAACTGTCGATGTTCGTCCATTTCTGTTGTAGACAAACGAACATGAATCAGCAACCACATTGGAATAGCCGAAGGATTCAGCCCTTGCCTTTACCGTTATGTCGCACACGTTGAGATTGGTAAACGACAGGAAACCGGAAGCCGTATAGCTGGCCGGCCCTCCAATATGTAACGCATCGAGCAGATGCGCGGTGCTGCGCGTTACCAGGCTCAGCACGGACCGTGGATTCATCGTTGATGCTCCCGCAAAAGTCGCGGTATTGCGCTGCAAATCGAGGGTTAGATCAACCCTGCTCCATCCATTACTGTCGTATACTGTTATTGGCGTCAGTTTCACGGTCTGGTTGCTGTGACAAAGATTGATGACTACATCACCTTCGCCCCTGCGAATCTCAACGCCGTAGCGTGTAAAGTCCGTAGCCTTGGCATGTCCAAGGAGCGCAAGAGACCAGTCCTTCCCGATCATACCGGAGAATGTCACATCGAGTCGTGGTGGCATGTGCGGAAAAGTAAATGTTGAGATACAATGAACAACGATGCCTGGCAGCTGACAGGCAAGCACAAACTGTGTAAGTGCAGCCGGGTCACATGCTGAGACAATATGTGCACGGTAGGTTCCAGGAATCCTGTTATAGGAGAATTGCCCGTTCAGAGGTCCCTTTTGCTGGTCGATTCCGACTTCAGCGACGATATGATTAAGCCATATCTGGGTGTTATTGACAGAAACATCGGAGGAGAGAGAGGAGATCTCTAAATCGTAAATAGAGCAGCTTTCAAGGTCGAGGTGAAAATCCAGTGGTGGTGTGCCGATATTCGCCCATGAATGGCTGCTTTCTGGTGCAGAGGAAGGCAACCCTCTTCGTATTTGACCGTGCGTAATCGCTATTCTTCTCAGCCTGGATTGGCCTTTTGTGAGGAAAAGTCGCAAGCCTATCGCCACTTCATCAGCTTCGATTAGAGGAGGGGCAACCACGCTCCGTCTGTATAGTTTGAGGTTTTCGATGACAATTCCGTCGGTGATATCGAGTCGAGCCGCCTTCATCTCCAGAGAATACCCTTCGGAAGCCATTGCGCGTACCGCTCTGTCGGTGATCTGGTGCGGGAAGCCAAAATGGCAGAGATATACGGCAAGAGCGACTGGTATCAGAAGCAGGCATGCGGTGATACGAATGGCGAGGCGGAAGACAAAACCTCTAGAGACCATGATCCTCCTCCGCGACAAAAGTTCGCAAGAGTGTCCCTGCCAGTTTTCTTGGAAGGACAAAGACCAGATCCTGTCCCTGGATCATGGCATAGACGCCATCAGTTCCGGCAAGAAAGCCGAAGATCAGGGTTTTTCTTATGTCCTTGTTCCCGCTCAGGCCAACAGTGAGCCGCGCGGTGGAATCATCCAGGCCATACGATGCCAGACTGTCGTTACCCCTGCTTTCTATACGCAGAGCATTCAGATTGGAAATCGAGACAAGAATACTGTCGACGATGTCTGTTTTCACGGTTCCAGACGTAGGGAGGATTGGTTGCCACGGTCCTGAATCATCCCTGCGTATTGTCTGATCGGTGCCGTTCTTCGAAAGACAAATGGTGTTTATGAGGGCCATGTCGAGTTGGAGGACATTCCGGTCGCAATAGAGCAGGGGATTCATCCACTCTTCACCGGTGCTGTTGGTCAAACTGCTCGCCGAACCGGTGGTGGTCGTTGCGGGTGTCGACAGATAAGATCCGGCAAGAATCGAATCCACCGTTTCTCCCTGGATAGCCAGTACTGAATTCTCATTTTCGAATCTGGCGTATAAATTCCGGCTGTTTGGAACATGCTTTCCAAGGATCAAAATTCTTCTGGATTCCTGGGGCTTTGCTGCGGGCGCTGCAGACCCGGCAGGGGCAGGAGCAGGAATCCGTGTCGCAAGTTCTATGCTGCGTTCTGACGTGGATAGGCCGGTATCCATCGGCGATGAATCACTTGCTTCCACGAAATCAACTATCCTTGTGGCGGTAAGACGCGAAAGGAGTTCATCAATTACCGGCTTGCTCGCTTTCAGTGTGCGTGGTTGCACTATATACCACCCGGCTTCAGTATTATTGAGTTCGACGGTTCTTTCGCCCTGGCGAAACCGCAGGTATTTGACATCAGATGGTGGTATTGAGAAGAGCGTTGTGTCGCGCAGTTGGTTTGCCTTGACGCTGAACAGGGCCAGCGATTCTTTCCTGACCGTGCATACGGTATCGCTGTCCGCAAGGCGTGCATAATTCTCGCCTGTGCTGCCTGGGACTTCCTTGCCAAGCAGTATCGTCTGGCCGGTTGTATCTCCCTCCGCCCACACGCTTATGCTGAGAGTGGTGAGCGTTTCATCAAGGCCAGCCTGTTGCAGGTTGGCAACGGAGACAAAGGTTTCAGCCCGTAAACCGTACAGCGCGTTGAGGAGATTGGAAACCGTCTGTCCGCGGAGCTTGGCACCCTTGACAGGCTGTTGCATGATCCATTGACCGTCTTTCCTGATGATCTGGATGAATCCCCCCACCTGGTGTCCGATTTCAAGACGGTCAGCCTGTGAAACGTCTCCTGACAGGAGCATCTTATCCCGCAGATCATCAAGATGCTTCGGGATTGCACGAAGAGCATTGGTGCTCGTAGCCACGACGCTGCTGCTCTCCGCAAATCGCGAGTAAAGCACATCATCCAGGGCATCCCGGCCTATGAGAAGCGTGAGATTTGTGTGAGATGATCCCAGGGAAATGGCGGCGCGAGGCGTTGCGTCCACTCCGTAATCCTCGAGAGTGAGCTCCCGTTTCTGACGCTGGTCGGAAGTTATCGTTTCGACCGCCTGCAGGCCGAGAAGAGTTTGCAGGATTGAAGTGATGACGGCCGCATCTGCCCTTGTCTTGACAGGTTTGACAATGGTCCAGTTGTTTCCGCTCTTTACGCATTCTACATAGAAAGTGTTTTGCGTGATAGACAACCGGTTGACCGCTGCAATTTCCATCTTAAAGAGGCGATCATCGCTGGTCTGGCGGTCCTGCTTCCTGTTTCCATGCATGATCCAAATGAGGCCGCACAGGAGGCAAACAAGAACAAACAGCGTCGTTGTCGTTCTGGGGCTCATTGTGACTTATCTGGACCTCCGCAACCAGACAACGATGCCAAGGAGTGCGACCAGCGCTGGTATGATGATGACAAGCGCCATAAAGACAGAGGTGGTCTGCCTCTGGTCCATTATGAGGGGCTGAGTTCCGTAAGACTTTGGACCCACGGTTACCAAGGCATCGCGCTCAAGAAGCCAATTGATCGCATTTGCAAAGATCTCCTCGTTTGCACCGCAACTTGCGCCATTGGCCGCAAAGTCAGAATCGCCCATGACAACGAGTCGAGTGGGCCGGATTTCCGCATTTACCGAGCTGGTGAGTCCGCGCTCAACCGCCACGGCAATGGGAACGGGCCCGCGCGAATCGGAAGTTGGATCGAATGTCGGAGGTTCCTGAGTCATATCGGTCTCGGCCCAACCGTTTTCCGAACATGCGGCAATTGCGGTTACCCTTGGTTTATCGTCACGCCCGTCGGGGCCGGTTTGGCGAGGTTCCATCGGGCGGACAGGCCGCGGAAGATAAAATACTGCCGTGAGATCGGCCAATCCTGATGTAATGGGGTGGGGGCCGAAGTGCCTTACGTAGATTTCTTCACCGGTGTTCGGCAGTGTCACGCCGTTCTGGCCGACGCTCAAAACAATGGTCTTTTCGATGACCTTTTCAAATGGAAGGCCAACTCCCCATTCCTCCATTAACGGTTCAAGGCCGCACTTCTGCCCGGCGTCAAGAAGGAGCATCAGACTGTGATTTGATCTCAGGTGTGTGCCCAGTGCTGCTATTTCAGGCTTTGAAAAGACTTTTCTTGGACCGGCAATAACCAGTAGATCAGCATCTGGCGGGATGCAGGCGGCATCTGTGAGGAAGACGGGGCGTACATCAATGTTCTCGCTCCTGATGCGCGCGGCAATATCCGAATAGCCAAGGCCCTTTGAGGTGTTCGCGCTGTCATGTTCTCCATGTCCCATGACGAAATAGACGACCGGTTTTCGAGGTTCTGTAAGGCCGAGTATGGCTGAAGAGAATGACTGCTCGCCAAGGAAGGCGGTCTTTGTTTTCCTTACGCTGTCTCCTGCAGCCGACATTGCATAGTCGTACTTGACAATGTTCCGTCCGCTTACAGACTTGCTGTGCCCGCCGGATTCAAGCACGACAACGTCGGTGTTGCGGAGATCGCATTTTTGCCTGAGAACTTCCAGCCTGGCGAGGTCGCGGTCCGGGTCAATCCGTTCTATGGTGAGCGTGTGAGGGCCCGCCTTCCGAACGGCGATCCGGTAGGCTTCAAGCAGCCTCATGATGTCCCTTACCGTATCTTCCTTCTCCAAAGAATCCACCCGGAAGACTACATGAGCGGAAATGTCACCTTGCAGTTTTGAGAGGATCTGCTCTGTCTTTTTGGAAAGGGTGAACAGTTGATCGTGACTGATATCGCGCCTGACGTGGAAGTATGTGGCTGACAGGTAGTTGAGAGCGATAACCGCTGTTATTGCCAGGACAAGGGAAGCGGAAACATTGAGCCCCGTCCAAAATCGCTTTCCTTTTCCCCAGTTCGCATGTTTGGGTATGTTCATTTCTGATGCTTCCTGCCTCATAGCCACCGCCTTGATTCCAGGACTTTGACCGTGGCGAACAACGCAAGTGCGGTTCCGGAGAGATATAGAACTATGGGTCTCGAATCCACAATCCCGCTCGAAAAATCAAGTATGTGTTGAAAAGAGCAGACATATTCGGAGACAGACCCGGCATTTGCGTGGAACATATATATCACTATTCCGGTGGTGAACATTGTGAAGATAATCGCAAAAGAGGCGAGAGCGGCGACCGTTTGATTGCTGGTGAGCGCCGATATGAGAAGGCCGACCGAAAGGTAGAATGCGCCGATGAGCAGAAAGATCAGGTAGCCGGACAACAGTATGGCGCAATCGATGTCTGGAATGCCCGAACTGAACTCCCGGAGTATGTGGATGTACGAGGCAGTCGGCGCAAACATCAGCACGAAAAGGAATAATGCTGCAAAGTACTTTGCCAGGACGACTTCCACCTCGGTTACAGGCGCGGTCATGAGAGTTTCGATTGTTCCTGATTTCTTTTCCTCCGCGAATAGACGCATGGGCAGCAGGGCGGACGATATGAGGGCCATTGCCCAAAGTGTGAGGGGCTGGAACAGAAGCACGTCTATTCTGGTGGGCTCGCCACGGCTCAGCCTGGCTGTGAAATAGGTCCCGACCCCGGTGACCACAAGCACTATTACCATTGTCCCGAACGCGGCCGCGGACGTTGAATATGCGGATAGCTCCCTGCGGAAAAGAACGATGATATTCCTCATGAGGCAGGTCCTTCCCGTGTCAATTCGGCAAAGATATCTTCGAAATTTCTGCCTGGGCTGGACCGGAGTTCCCTCAACGGCCACTTGTTTTCAGCGGCAATGGCAGACAACTCTGCCCGGACATCGGCATCCTTGAGGCATTCCAGGAAGATAGTATTCCATTCGCCCTGTGTTTGACCTGTGGCCTTTATGACGCCTTTTACGGTACTGAATCTGGCAAGAATCGGGTCGAGCGGACCACCGAGTTCAGCCTCAAAGCGGGAATAACCTTTGATCAGTCCCTTCAGTAGATCGGGGGTATCGGAAGCCACTATATGCCCCTTGTTCATGATCAGCACACGGCTGCACAGCATTTCAACCTCGGGGAGGATGTGCGTGGACAGGACGACAGTGTGCTGCTTGGCCAAGTCCAGAATGAGGGCTCGTGTTTGGCGGATCTGGTTGGGATCCAGGCCGATTGTCGGCTCATCAAGAATCAGGATCTGAGGATCATGAACAAGGGCATCCGCCAGTCCGACTCGTTGCCTGTATCCTTTTGAAAGCCGCCCGATGATGAACTTTGCCACGTCGGTCAAACCGCAAAGTTCAAGGACCTGATTGACCCTTTGCCTCCGGAGTATGCCATAGACGCCTTTCAATTTGGCGCGGAAGTGAAGATACTCATTTACTCGCATTTCAGGGTACAGCGGCACATTCTCCGGCATATATCCGGTGATGCGACGGATTTCAAGGGAGTCAGTTACAGCGTCCAGGCCCGCTATGGTGACGCTACCTTTAGATGGCGGCAGAAAACAGGAAAGTATCCTCATGGTGGTGGTCTTGCCGGCGCCATTGGGACCCAGCAATCCGACGATCTCGCCCCTCGCGATCGAAAACGATATATTGTCGACCGCAACGGACTTTCCAAAATGTTTGGTCAGATGCTCTACCTGAATCATTGCGGCTCCGAAAAATTACTTCAATTCAGCAATGCGAAATCCTATTATCGCGGTAACTATGGTCAAGTCAAGGTCATGCGACAAAAACAAACTGGACCGGATGTTCTCGAAATCCGCTTCCTATTCACTTCCGGCGAGCGGAGCGCAGTCTTTACGGGATCCTTGCCGTGACAAATATGGGTTCGAGTGGCGCGAGAGACACCTGCAATGCGTGTGGGCGGATTCTGCCTTTCGACCCTTGCTGATGCATTCCTCTGACGGAAGAGAAGTGATCGTGGAGCATCCCGGGCAATGGAATCTGGATGCCGGCCCTGACTTTCGCGGAGCCATACTTCTTGTCGGCGAGAGCCGCCGTCGCGTTTGCGGTGACGTCGAGGTTCATATCCGACCATGCGAATGGGAGGCGCACGGCCATCATAAAGATGAACGATACAAGGATGTGGTTGCACATGTGACTTTCTTTGGCGGCAAATCCATGTCCGGTTTACTTCCCGCAAAGGCACTGGAGATCAGCCTTCAACCTGATCTCCAGTCCAACCCGTTGTTCAGTTTTGAGAGCATTGACGTTCTCGGCTACCCGTATGCGGAGCGTTCATTGCCGGGTCCTTGTTTCAGGGCAGTGCAGCGTGGCGCTGTTGACGATGTGTTGTTGCTGCTGGAATCCGCCGGGGAAGAGCGCCTGCGTATCAAGGCTGAACGCATGAGCATCGCCGTCACGGAGTCGGATCCAGCCCAGGTATTCTATGAGGAAGTACTGGGCGCGTTGGGATACAAGGGGAACAGCGTTACCTGTCGACAACTGGGCCGCCGGGTTCCACTGCATATCCTTAGAAGCCTGAGCGATAATGTCCCCACGCGGGCTTTCTTTCTTCTTATGGGCGTTTCGGGACTCATTCCGGAGCGTGTGTCCCTTGCTTGTGATTCAGAAACCAGGATCTATGTGAGACAGATGTGGGATTTCTGGTGGAGGAATCAGCATGCCTGGGAGTCGAGTGTCATGTGTCGGCGTAATTGGCAGCTGGCCGGAATGCGGCCTCAAAATCATCCGGTCCGGCGTCTGGTTGCTGCAGCTGGTCTGTTTGCCGGCAGTGATACTATTCTTGATCGCGTTGTTGCACTGCCGCCGACAGATGACGCGAAAGTCTGGATTGATCAAGCATTGTCCCTGTTTACTGATGCTTATGTGGACAAGTACTGGAGCCGCCGGTTGAGTTTGACTTCACGATCGTTGTCGGCAGATGCCATTCTGCTCGTTGGGAGAGAAAGAGCGCTTTCAATAATCTGCAATGTTGTTCTCCCGTTCCTGTGTGCCACAGGTTGTGCTCCGAGATGCTATCGGCAGGTGCTGGATACACTTCCCGGCGGGCCTGGTGACAGTGTGGTCAAGAGGACGGCTTTTGCCTTGCTGGGTCGGGATCACAGCCCGGGGCTGTACAAGACGGCATTGCGGCAACAGGGACTGCTGCAGGTGTTTCATGATTACTGCATCAGCGATCGTTCAGGTTGCAGAGACTGCGGGTTTCCCGGTCTGATCGAAGGATTTCATGGATGACGTCGCCGGCAGCGTCCCGGACCACTCACGGTCGTGGTAAGGAGCCAACCGATGCAGTGTGTTGCGCCAGGATGTCCGAAAGCGTAGTCGCAAGATCGATTTCAGGGGCCCACCCTGTATGACTGCGGATTCGCCGTGTGTCCAGCAAGGGGCTGTTGTCCGTTGGCCGGTAGAGGGTCTTGTCTTCCACTATATCAGGGTGAATGCCGGCCTTGTGGCAGAATCCTTCGAGGACAGTTCGAATGCTGACAAGCTGGTCTGACCCCAGGTTGTACGCACAACCGGATTTCCCTTTTTCCAGCAGAAGGCGATAGGCCCGAGCCACGTCCCGGACATCCGTGAAGTCGCGTTTGCTTTCCAGGTTTCCCACTCTGATTATGGGCTTGGCGCCTGCGGCTATAGCGGACACTTGTGCTGCAAATGAAGGGACCACAAAAGAATCGGCCTGGCCTGGACCGATGTGATTGTTGGGCCGGACAGTCATTGCGTGCATGCCATGATGCCTTGCATAAAGGAGAGTCGTCATGTCGGCGGCGGCCTTGGACACGGCATAGAGACTGCATGGGTTGAAGGCGTGTTCTTCAGTGATGGCGGCTGGACAGGCGCCGGTTCCGTATATCTGGGCCGTGCTTACAACAAGCAGGCGGACTTGCGCATCAAGCTGTAGAAACGCGTCGAGGAGATTCAGCGTGCCCATCACATTGACTTCGTACATGTGCTGCGGGGCGGTCCATCCGGTGGGCACATGCGAGAAGCCGGCGAGATGCAGGCATGCTTCCGGCAGAATGGATTGAACCAGGCCAACAAGCGTCTTTGTGTCACGGATGTCGCACGTGTGCCAATCGGTTCTCTTGTCTGGATTGCCTGGGATGGAACGGTCGACCGCGTGGACATGATGGCCGTGCTTTTCCAGCTCGCTCACGGCATGTCGCCCGACGAAACCGTCTGCCCCGGTAACAAGAACTCGCATTGTTCCTATCCTCTCGGGCTTTTCAATCGTGACAGGTCTGCATCCACCATCATGTTCACCAGCTCCTCGAAGGAGTGCTGGGGTTTCCAACCGAGAACGCTTGAGGACTTCCTGTTGTCCGCAAGCAGGTGATCAACTTCTGCCGGCCTGATGAACGCCGGATCGATCACAACGTATTTGTGCCAATCCAGACCGGCCCTTTCGAATGCGAGAGTTACAAAGTCCCTTACGGAATGCGAGATGCCAGTGCCGACAACAAAATCGTCGGTGCCGCGCGCTGGAGCATCATCCACATTGCAGCGACATAATCTCCGGCAAATCCCCAGTCGCGTTTAGCATCGAGATTCCCGAGTCTTAACTCGCCGGACATGCCTAGTTTGATGCGGGCCACGCCGTCGGATATTTTGCGCGTCACAAACTCCTTGCCTCTGCGTGGACTCTCGTGATTGAACAGGATGCCTGAGACGGCAAACAGTCCATAACTTTCCCTGTAGTTGACCGTGATATGATGGCCATACGCTTTTGCGACGCCGTATGGGCTTCGCGGATAGAACGGGGTCATCTCGCTCTGAGGCGTTTCGCGGACTTTGCCGTACATCTCGCTGCTGGATGCCTGGTAGAACCGTGCTTCCGGACAGACATGCCTGACGGCTTCCAGCATACGCGTGACTCCGATGGCCGTGAATTCACCCGTCAGTGTGGGTTGAATCCATGATGTAGGGACGAATGACATTGCGGCAAGATTGTAGATCTCAGCAGGCCGAACTTCCTTGAGCAGCTCTATCAGGGACAATTGATCAAGCAAATCAGCCTGTCTCAGCGAGATCTTGTCTTTTATGTGCGCGATACGCTCAAATGTTTCCGTGCTTGAGCGGCGGACCATGCCGAATACTTCGTAACCCTTTTCGAGAAGTAACTCAGCCAGGTATGATCCATCCTGGCCAGTAATGCCGGTAATAAGCGCTCTCATCTTGAATCCTCCTCAATGTTGGCGACAAAACCTTTTTTCAATAGAGCGCCAACGCAAACAACTATGATGCCGTGTTATGGCGGGCACAAGCCCAAATGCCGGGATCGATACAAGAAGTCCGACTGCAGAGGACTGGACAGCCAAAATAATGTGCTTACTTGCGGGCAAAGAAATCCACCGAGAACGACTTGTCTGTTATCGCAAGTCCGCCAAGGTTCATGGATGGCGGACTTTGAGACAATAAACATCAGCTCTTAGCAGACTCTGGCAAAGTCTGGCGGAAAGAGTCCAGGTTCAGTAAAACCTACTTAACCCTGATCTTCTGCCCGATCTTGAGTCTCTTTTCGTCCAAGTTAGGATTCAAGGCCGCGATGGCAGCACTGGTTGTGCCGTACTGTTTCGCGATCTTGCCAAGGATGTCGCCGCTCTTTACAACGTGGACCGTCCCTGGACCCGTTGGGGCATCAGTAGTCGCCGCAGCCGGCTGTTTTCCACCCGTTGTGACAGCCTTTGCCGGAACCGGCACAGGCTTCTTGGTCAGCTGGTCCTTCAAGGCTACCACGTCCTGGCTCAGCAGAGCGTAGTCGCTTCTCGACTGCAATTTGACCTGCTGAAGATCATTCTCAATCTGAGAAGTGGCAGCCGCCTGGGTTTCCAAACGCAACTTAAGATCGTTGGAGTCCCTGATCGCCGCCCTGCTAGACTGGATAGCAGCTATGCCGAGAACTATAGCCCCGACAGACAACACGCCCACTACCACTTGAACCGCAACACTGCCGTCTCTAGATGTATTTGTATTCATGGGCGACAAAATAGGGCATTTAGCTCCGGGAGGCAAGTCAACATTTTCACTTTTCTAACGACGGCTGATTGCAGAGAAAAATCAAACACCTGACAACAATCAAACGCGCGGATTGAAGTCGGAAGTGCGCTTAAGTTCATCAAACAGGGCTTTCTCCCTGGTGGTTAGAGTGGCTGGGACCATGACGAGAGAGACAAGAATCAGATCGCCAACCCCTGAACCGCCCGAGTAACTCAATCCCTTGCCGCGCAGGCGTATGCGTTGTCCGCTCTGTGTTCCAGGGGGTATCGTGACTGCCGCGTCCCCATCAAGAGTGCTCACGGTGACACGTGCGCCGAGTGCGGCCTCCCACGGTGTGAGGTACAGGTCCCTCTCGAGATCATGGCCCTGAAGTCTGAACGCCGGGTGCGGCGCTACAGCGACATTGAGATAGAGGTCCCCGTTCTGTCTCCCAGCTTCATCCTTGCCCCCCTGGCCGGAGAGCCGGATGCGTGATCCCGTTGTGACCCCAGGCGGTATCGTGACATCATACTTGCGGACACGGCGTCTTGCGGTCCCGCGTTCGTCAAGTTCCGCAGTTTGCAGGGAGACTGTTTTGCGGGCGCCATGGTGCGCTTCTTCGAGAGAAATGGTAAGTTCAGCCTCCTGGTCATTTCCCCTTGAGCTTCTGTTGCCTTTGAAGCTGCTTCTCTCGAATGATTGCTGGCCGCCCATGCTGGAAAACAGGGACTCAAAGAAGTCGCTGAATCCCGTGGCCCCGCCCTGGTCCATTCCTCCGGCACCTTCTGTCCGGCCGCCAAAATCGAAATGGAAATCATTCCATTGGCCGCCTGTCGGAGGCTTGAAATCCTGTCCCATCTGCCATCGTTGCCCGAGAGAATCGTACTTCCTGCGCTTTTCTGTGTCGCTCAGGACTTCGTAGGCTTCAGCAATCTGCTTGAACTTGTCCTCGGCATTGCGGTTCTTGTTAAGGTCCGGATGGTATTGCCGCGCAAGTTTGCGGTAGGATTTCCTGATTTCCTCCGTGCTTGCCGTCCTCGGCACGCCCAAGATTTCGTAGTAGTCCTGATATTTCACTGTGGGAATAATCCTTTTCGCCGGCACGCTTATGCTTCGACGGCTATTCCTGCTCCTCTTCGTCCTGTTCGAGAAGCATCGGATCTTCGCAGCACACAAGCTCGCCGCCGCCAACCTCGCGCACCTCTATAACGTTTCCGCAAATCTCGCACCTGTATATCTCTCCAACTTCAGTGACTTTTCCCATGATTCCTTTCTCCTCATGCTATTGGACGGGTGCCGCCAGCTGTTTGCAAAACTGGTCCAGTCGACCCAAATGCCCTTTTGGGTGTTGGCAATTAGTCTATCGGGCCGACTTTGTCAAGAAACCGATATAGGGTGGCCCTTGAAATACCCAGAAGGGTTGCAGCCTTCCGCTTGTTGCCGTGGGCCTGCGATAGCGCAGCCCGGACGGAATCGAGGTCGATCTGTCCATTCCTGAACGATGGACGCTCTCCTTGCGCAGAAGACACCACGCCTTGATTTGACTGCTGCGAGGCTGCAACCGAGACTGCGGATGGCGGAAGATGTTCGGGCAGAATGGGCTTTCCTTTGCACTTCACGAGCGCAAATCGAATCCAGTTCTGCAGCTCTCTCACATTGCCGGGCCAATCATAGGACATCATTGCTGACAGCGTCTCCTGCGACAGTGATATGTCCTTCTTTCCTATGTCGGCAAGGATTGCATTCAGGATGTGCTCCGCCAGAATCGGAATATCACCGCGTCTGTTTCGAAGCGGCGGAAGAAAGATAGGGACCACATTCAAACGGTAGTACAGGTCCTCGCGGAATTTCCCGGAAGCCATTTCCCTGGCGATATTCTTATTGGTTGCGCTTATTATCCTGACATCGACCTGGACTGTGATCTCGCTTCCGACTCGCTCGAACTTGCCCTCCTGCAGAACCCGTAGCAGTTTCACCTGCATGACTGGAGATACATCGCCTATTTCGTCAAGGAATATGGTTCCGCCGTCGGCAAGTTCAAATCGCCCCTTCTTGTCCCTGAGCGCGCCCGTGAAAGCCCCCCTGACATGTCCGAACAGTTCGCTTTCAAGAAGCGACTCAGGGAGAGCGCCGCAGTTGACCGCGATGAATGGCTTGTTTGCGCGGAGACCTTCGCTGTGAATAGCAGCTGCGACCAGTTCCTTGCCCGTGCCGCTCTCGCCCTGGATCAGGACGGGCATGTTTGTCTCGGCAACATCGTGGATGAGATCAAAGACGCTCAGCATGGACTCGTCACGGCCGATCATTCCCGCAAACTGTGCTGCTTTGCCGATTCGGCGCTCAAGAGAGCGTTGAAGCGTAAGGTCGCGAAACGCGACAAGTATACCAATATTCCTTTGCTGTGCATCATGCATGTGCCTCGCGGTGATCGCCACACGGCGGCGCTCGCCATTCTTGGTTGTGATATCAAGTTCGTAGCGCAACTCCTTTGCGGTGTTGACGCCTGGATCGCAGAACTGACATTTGCCGCCGCAGAAGTTGCCCGGGAATACGGTGTGACAGTCGCGGTTCATTGCTTCACTCCGCTGGTACCCGGTGATCTGCTCGGCAGCTGAGTTGAAGAAAAAGATTCTCCGGTTGAGATCATGAGCAATGATCCCGTCTGAAATGTTGTCCAGAATCATGTTTGCGCATTGCCCTGCGGATGCCAGCGCCGACAGGTAGCCCAAGTCGTAGAAATCATCAACCAGCCGCCGGATTTCATCCCTTGATTGACGAAAGGCATTCAGGATGGCTTCGTCGTTGCCTTTTGCCGACGCCGGATCGGTTAGATTCCAATCGATCCGTTCGGGGTAGCCCGGCAAGACCGGGCAGATGCCGGCCGATCTGCTGCACAGTGTTATGACAATATCGAATCGTTCACTATTGACGCTGCTCAACGATTTTGACTTATAAGCGGAGATGTCGATGCCTGCTTCCTTCATTACGGCTATAGCTGCAGGATTGACACGTGAAGGTTCATCAGTACCTGCGCTCGTTATGTTGATTCCAGGCTGGTTTCGTGCCCGTGCAAATGCCTCTGCCATCTGGCTTCTGCAGGAGTTTTGCGAACATAGAAAGAGCACCCTGATGATAGGCTTTGACACTTTGTCCTCCAGGGTTATGTCTTTATCCCTCACGGCGCCTTCTTTGATGGCGAGGTGGCCTGCCTGATCAAAGGCTTTGGTTGCTGATTGTGTACCCGTGAGTTCGGCGGAACCGAGTGCGTCAACCAGACATTTCCGCCGATTTCAGAACCCGATCCTATTTCGGTGTTTCCACCGAGAATGGTCGCCCCGGCGTAGATCACGACATTGTCGCCGACGTCCGGATGACGTTTGGTTCCTTTCAGCGGCCGGCCGTAGTCGTCCTTTTCAAAACTCAGCGCTCCAAGCGTTACGCCCTGATACAATTTGACGTTTTCGCCGATTGTGCAGGTTTCTCCTATGACGACCCCCGTGCCATGATCGATAAAGAACCCGGCGCCAATCCTGGCGCCAGGGTGAATATCAATTCCGGTTCTGGAGTGCGCGTGTTCAGACATGATCCGAGGGATGAGCGGTACGTCCTTTTCATAGAGCGAGTGCGCTATCCGATGCACGACTATCGCATACATTCCGGGATAGCTCATCACAACCTCCATCGTGGATTTCGCGGCAGGATCACCCTCGTATGCGGCAACAATATCGCGCTGGAGGGTCAATTGGGTTGCAGGCAGCGACTTGATGAAATGAGCTATGGCGTCGTCAGCTTTCTGGGTGCATGCGTGGCAACCCTTGCAGTTCATGTGGCGATCCATGGCGCAATGATACTCGAATGCGCACTTCACCTGGTCATGCAATGCGATAAGCGAGCTCTTGAGTTTGGTATGAATGAAATCGTCCAGTGTTCCCTCTGGAATCGGTTCGCGGGCGTGGCATCCCGGGAATAACACGGAAACCAGGTCGTCAAGCACATGCTGAACAGCGGCTTGCCCGGCCAGGTTCAGGCCCCTTTCCGAGGAAGCCCCTGCCGGACACTCCCAGCACTTGGCGAGGCCTGCTGTGAGCTCCGGCATCATCTTCTTGATCTGCTCTTCTATTTGCATGTCATTCCACCTTTCAGGGCTGACTGGCCAACGTGCTGACCTGCAGGCTGGATCAGGTTTGTCGCCTGATCCTGACCAGGACCCTTTCGGCTCCAAGGTTTCTGAGGCCAGCGTGCACAAGAGCGCTGCTGAATAAGCCATCCGGGATACACACCATGTCGAGAATCTCTATGCCATCTTCCATGCATAGTTCGACGAAGTCCTTGAGGCTGAACAGATGAATGTTTGGAGTTTCATGCCAGTCGAATGGCAATGCTCCACCCTTGGGCATACGTCCCGAAAGAAGCAGACTGAGCCTGTGCGCCCAGTTTCCGAAATTGGGAAAACTGACTATGCCTTCACCGGCAACCCTGAGCATTTCGCGAAGCACGAACCGCGGTCTCTTTACGACCTGCAGCGTTTCGCTCAGCACCGCGTAGTCGTAAGATGAGTCGGGTATCATCGCCAGGCCCTGGTCGATGTCTCCCTGAAAGATATCGTGGCCGCTGTCAATGACGGAAATGACATGACCGACATCGATATCCACGCCTATTCCTGAAATCCTGCGCTTTTCCGCAAGCAGACTGAGAAGCTCGCCGTTGGCGCACCCGAGGTCCAGTACTCGCGAGCCGGATCGGACCATCTGGGCGATGATGTCAAACTCCTTCCTTCCAGTGTGATTGGCTGAGGGCTGCCGCGTCGTCAATTCGCCGTTGACCGCTTTGCGGGCCGAGACCTTGCTTACCCAAGGCAGAAAGGCCCGGATGACTTCCGCCAGGTGATTGACGTCCACAAGAAATGCGTCATGGCCATGAGGCAGGTCGAGCTGGCAGTAGGAGACATGCTTTCCGTCCCGCAGAAGCGCGCTGGCTATGTCCATTGACTGCTCAGGAGGAAACAGCCAATCGGACGTCAGCGCCACGATCAGAACCTTGGCACGGATATTCTTGAATGCGTTGTCAAGGCCGGCGAACCTGTCGGCCAGATCATACTGATCGATCGCCGACGTGATCAGCAGGTATGAATTCGCGTCAAAACGCTTTACAAACTTGTCACCCTGGTGTTCGAGATATGTTTCAACCTGGAATCTAGATCCCGATTCATTCTTTTCGCGGCCGAATTTTTCAGCCATCATCTCCTGCGAGAGATAAGTTATGTGTCCTATCTGCCTGGCCAACGCCAGCCCGTGGACAGGAGACCGCCCGGTGCCGTAATAGTCTCCGCCCTGCCAGTCCGTATCGGAAGTTATTGCCCCGCGGCCAATGATATCGAAGGCCAGGGCTTGCGCCGACAGGCTGGCCGCGGACGCTACGCAGATGCATCGGTCAATCATGTCGGGATAACGTATCGACCATTCGAGGGCCTGCATTCCGCCCATGGATCCGCCCACAACAGCGGCCAGTCGCTCGATGCCGAGTTGCTTCAGGAGGAGCTTGTGCGCTGTTACAATGTCCCCGATAGTGATGGGCGGGAACGATGATCCGTACGGTTCGCCTGTTGCCGGATTTATCGATGCCGGGCCCGTCGTTCCCTTGCATCCGCCAATCACGTTTGCGCAAATGGCAAAGTAATATCTCGTGTCGATGCCTTTGCCGGGACCGACCATGCTGTCCCACCATGGGCCAGAGTCGTCGGCCGGCTCATGACGGCCGGCCACGTGTGCGTTGCCGGAAAGGGCATGGCATATGAAAACCGCGTTGTCGTTACTGGATGAAAGCTTCCCGTACGTCTCGTACGCTACGTGCAGTTCCTGAAGAGACTCGCCGCATTCAAGTTCGAACCCGCCCGCGGGCAGTGCTATCTTGATGATCTGCGTACGGACAGTCCCGACACTGCCGCTTTCTGTATCATTTGCCGTCATGGTCGACTCGCGGGCTCCTTTGGGTCCGGATTGGACCTGTTTCCTTTATGATCCAGCCCAGATATTCCTGCAGTCCGTCTGTTATTGGAACGACTGCTATTTCGGGAAGCTCATAAGAATGATGCTCTTTGATGAAAGCGATCAGGTTACGCGCCAGAGAACACCTCGTCTTGGCCAGTAGAAGATATTCGGATGCTGATTCAACTTTGCCCTTCCAACGGTAAACGCTGCCTATTGACACGAATTGCACGCAAGCCGCCAGCCTTGAAGCAACAATGTTCCTTGCCATTGTTGCAGCCTTGACCTTGCTGTCTACCGTTGTTGTGACAAAGGCAAACTTTGATTTGTGGCTTTTCGTGTTCATCTATGTATCGCCGAAACAATACACCAGCCTGTCGCAATATCAAGTCTGCAACTGGCGTAATGAGGGGGATGTTCGGTTCTACGGGCCGC
>Ga0247841_10003117_pt1 | contig 31407 bp, 20 predicted proteins | sample LaCruzMarch2015__2_FD_192410 | JGI IMG/M metagenome (GOLD analysis project Ga0247841, IMG submission 192410) | Freshwater microbial communities from meromictic Lake La Cruz, Castile-La Mancha, Spain - LaCruzMarch2015_18m | ecosystem: Environmental > Aquatic > Freshwater > Lake | place: Spain...
CCAACAACCTATGGACAAATGGTAAAACGCGTCAGAGGACGAAAACCTGCTAACCACAAGGGGTAGTGGTCACGCCAGCGAAGTAGATACCCCAGTTAACGCAATTCTTAGATAAGGAGAAAACCCCATGTTTAGTCGTATACTTACTTTGACAGCCCTCGTCCTCGCGACGTTTGCCTGGTCTGCGGAGCGTGATGCGGATGAGGCTGCGAACGCGGCTATCGGTGATGCTGAGGATGCCGAGGGTAGTGCGTATGTTCCGAAACGCCCTGCCAAGATGCCGGATCTGACCAAGGGCGACCCCCTGCCGCCACCTCCCAAAGGAGACCCAATCCTCTGGAACATGGGCCCCACGGGCATTATCGGTATCAAGAATGGCGGGAATGAAGGCGACCAGGTGCAGGTCGTTGGGGTACTGCCCGGCTCACCTGCGGAAGGAAAGATCTTTGTTGGTGACGTGCTCCTGGGCGTTGCCGGCAAGATGTTTTTTGTTGGCGGCGATATCAACCGCATGTCCGGCGACGCCATCATCAAGGCCGAGGAGGAGGCTGGCAAGGGGATTCTTCCGCTCCACCTCTGGCGTGACCGTAACTGGGTGAAACGCGCGGCGCCGAAAGATGTCTTTGGCGTGGATATGGATCAGCTTTTCAAAGAGACTGAAGCGAGCGCGGGTGAGATTTATGATTGGCAGGGGGATGAGGAGAAGAAGGCTTCCGTCAAGAAAATGTCGTTTGATAAGTTTCCGATTGATGGCGTGAAGACCAATATCACGCTTCAACTGCGTGTGATGGGGACCTACAGTGAGACCTCGCCTTGGGATTGTCCGGTCGTTACCAAAGTCAGGGAAGAGGCGTGGAAGTTGCTCGCGGAGGATCTGAAACCGGACAAGAAAAAGCGTCGGGGCGGGGATTGGCCTACAGTGCTCGCCTTGGTGGCGTCGGGTAAGCCCGAGTATGTCCAGCTGGCGAAAGAGTGGGTCCATTCGCAGAATCTGGAGACGAACATGAACAGGAAAGTCACGATCGATGACGTGACCTATCGGGGCATGCAGTCGTGGCACCATGGGTTTCATTACCTGGAGATGGCGATCTATTATGATGCGACAAAGGACCCGTATGTGCTACCGGAGATCCGCAAGCGTGCCATCTGTGCCGCGATGGGGCAGAGCGGTGGCGGCTCTTGGGGACACACCTTTGCCTTCCCGGAGTTTAACGGCGGCATGCTACATGGTGTCAACCCGGGGTATGGCGGCATGAACAATGCCGGTTCGCGTTGCTTCTTCCTGTTGACCCTGGCCCGTAAGTTCGGGATCAAGGATCCCGAACTGGATCAGGCCATCTTTAAGGCCTCGCGCTTCTTCAGTACCTATATTGACAAGGGCTGTATCCCGTATGGGGATCACTCGCCCTGGCCCTCGGACGACAGCAACGGCAAGAACTTTGGTGTCGCGTATGCCTTCTACACGTTGGGCCGCAAATATGAGGGCCAGTACTTCTCCATGTGTTCCGCCAATGCCTCCTTCACCCGTCGCGGGGGTCATGGAAGTGCCACACTCTGGTACTATACGCCCTGGAGCGCCAACATTTGCGGACCACGCGCGACCCAGGCCAGCATGCGCAACATGCGTCACTTCTACACCCTCTCCCGGCGGCATGACGGCTCGTTCGTCTTCCTGGGTGAACAGTCCGGCATCGGGGGCAGGGGCATGCGGAGTCCGACGGCCACGCTGGCCTTGCATCTCTCGGCTCCGCTTCAGCAACTGGTGATCACCGGCAAGGATGCGGATCAGAACTTTTGGATGACAGACAAGGAGTTGAAGGAGCTGATGCTCAGCGCAAGAAGCCAGGTCGGCGATAAAGTGCTGCTGGAGCGGATCGGCAAGCCATGGAATGAACGCGGAAGCGATGAACTGATTGAGATGCTTGACCATTTCTATCCCAATATGCGCAAAGCCATCGCTGCGGAGCTGGGTAAGCGATATCAGGCAGGGGAGCAAACGGTCCTGCCAAAGATCCTTCAGCTGCTCAAAAGCGACAACGCCCGCTTCCGTGATGGCGCCTGCCGGACGCTGTCCGCCTGCGGGACGGATCGCGTACTGGAGAACCTCTCGCAGGTGGTGGCGATGCTCAAGGACGAAAAAGAATTTGTACGCATGACCGCCGCTCAGACCATTGGCGGTGCAACCCAGCCGGGTGACCCCAAGCGGGAGGTTGCGCTGTTACAGTCCGCAGGTGAAGACTACTTGGGCATCACCATGGATCATGGCAATGTGCGCAACGTGGTCAAGGATATTTTCTTCTCAAAGCCGAGACGCGGCGAGAAGGTACAACCCTCCCTGTTGAACACAGCGCCGTTCAAGGCGGGCTACGATGAGGATGTGGTGCGGCTCGGACTTGAAAAGATTGTCACCATGGATCCGCAAGGCATGACGCCTGGCGGCTGGGATCGGGAGGCGCTCCTCAAGCTGGCCGGACCGATTGTCTTTGCCGCCGAGGAGTTGCAGATCAATGATGCGATGTTCGGGGGTGGACGTAAGGCATCGGCGCAGAGCCTTCTGCGCAAGCACGGCTATCGCGAGGCGGTGGATGGCGACGCTGCCAATTTGGCGAAGCGTAGCCTCTTGTCGCGCGACATGCGGTTAAAGGTAACGTATAAGGATGCGTTCCTAACGCCAACCTTGGTAAAGCAAGCCCCGGGTCTCTATCGTGACCGTCTGGATGATCTGCATCTTTGGCTCCAAGAGTCGCCGGTGACGGTCTTGTCAGAGGGTAATGGCAAGGGGAATCCGCCGACCTTGACGCCACTCAACGAGCTAGTTGAACTTGTCGAGAACGATAAATCAGGAAAGAGCCTTCCCAGCATTGAACCCGATGTTGCAAAGATGTTTCAGGAGGAGCTCGCGCGTGCCGGAGATGCAGAGGCACAGTTGAAGCTTTGCCGTAAGGAGCTGGAAAATATTGGACGGAAGAATTATTTTCGCAAGATGTTCGCCATGAGCCATCTCACGCAGAGCCTGGGTGTAAAAGCGCTTGATGAGGTCAGTCTCTTTTTAGGCCATGAGCATTCGCGTCTGCGTAATCGCGCAGAGGCGTTGACCATCGAGTTGGTGAAGCAGGGTGCGGGTCCGCAACTGATCGAGCTCTTCAAAGCGTCCACAGCGAAAGAGAGCGGCTTGCTCGGTAATCGTCAGGCAGCAGGCATGCTCGCCGCGCTGGTCAAGGCGCAGCAGAAGGCCGCGCTTCCGGTGGCGCAGGCAGCCTTGAAGCATCCTGATTCTGTGGTCCGCAGGGCCGCAGTCCAAGCCGTCTTCGCGCTCGGCGGCGATGCGGAACTCAAAACGGTGATGGCCTTTTTGAACCAAGCCCAGGAGACCCATGATTTTGAAGGGTTTGAACAGACACTGCTCTCCCGTCGCGATGATCCGCAGCATGTCAAGCGTGTCAGCGAGCAGGCACGGGCGCTCTTGGAGATAAGCCGCGACGGCCAGCGCCGGTCACTCTCGTATATACTGGGGCAGTTCGGTGGTGAAGAGAACATGGGATCCTTGCAGAAGGCGGCGGTAGCCGTCCAGAGTCCGGCTGAGGCGCAAGCGGTGATTCTTGCACTCGCCTTCTCGCCGGATCGCAGCGCGGATGGTGTCTTGATCCAATTGGCCAAGCAGGACAAGAATTTGAGGGATGTTGTGGCCGCGAACAGTGTCTATCGCATGGTGGGGCGGAACGGAGCGGGGGATGTCACCGACACCCAGCGCATGGACTTCGCGGAGCCGATGCTCAAGATCAAGCCTGACAACAGGCTGATCGCCTATCTCGGCAAGGTTTATACAGGCCGCGCAGTCAAAGCCCTCTTTGATGTCATGAAGCTCGGCAATACAGAGGCTGCAGTGAAGGCCATCATCAATGCCGCGGAAAATATGGAGAAGAAGCCAGAGGCTGATCGTATCATGGCCGCTGAAGCGCTCACCAGTGTGATCGAATATATTGAAGTCACGCGGGTCCGTGGGGGTTATGCAGCGCACACGGACAAGGACGAAAAATATGCCGAGTGGAAAACGACCCAGGCGGAAGCCGGCAGGGCGCTCTTGAAGGTCCACAAGCCTAAGGCCGCTCCCATCCCGACATTCAATGATAAAGATCTGGATCTGTAAAAAACCCTATTCGTCGTTCGGGATGCGCAGCTCGATGTTGTCGAGCTCCTCCTCTGCAAGGATGAGGCCCATGCGCACGGTTAAAAAGGTCAGCGAGACCGCCACGAGGTAGGAGATCACGCCCATCATATAGCCAGAGACACCTAGGTTGAGACAGACAAAAAGTGAACAAACAATGGTTCCCAAGTAGACGGCTTGACCTGCAAGGATCGCGTTGGGCCGTTTCAACCAGGCGGCAAGTCCTTCAGCATGGCCCCGGATGGTCTGTATCACGGGTAAAAGCGTAATGGCCAACATGGCGTGCATGGCTAAGGGGATATCTTGCGCCGGCAAATTTTGGATAGTCCCGAAATACCACTTTGCAACAAAGGGTATCTGTCCCATCAAGGGAAAGAGCATGAGGACAAGGCCAGCCGCGAACGCATATCGAAAGAGATGATGTCCCCTGGGGTCTGTTGGAGGGAAGGCGAGGACCACAGCCTGCATCCGAAGTGCGGAATAACTGACCGGGTTGACGATGCCCATGGCGACATAGTGAATCGGGAGCATGCGTTCAGCATCTGCAGCACGTGCGATAAAGGCACCCACCATAAAACCTGAAAGCGCCAAAAGAATGCCGCCAAAGGAGATCGGAAGGGTGAAGAGGAGTTGTGAGCGTATCGAGGCAACACGCTCTGTGGCGGGTTGAAGCTCGCGGATATAGGGCTTTGCAAGCCATTGTGCGAGGAGCATCTCCAACAAAACGGGAATAGTCATGGCGATTAAGCCCATTTTATAACCGACGAGACCATAGTGGATAAAGATGGGGGTTAGGATTCCGGTGAGCGCAATGCGGCCGAGGGTCGCCCAATTAGCGACAGAGCTTGCCCGAGCGTTATAGAGTGCCGTGAGCGCAGGGGTTCGTATGAAGAAGAGGAATTGCATCGGAATCGAGAGGAAGAGTACTTCTCGTGCGATTTCCGCCATGGGGCCCTTTAATCCGAGGATTGACTCGAAGATGACCGGATGGATGGCGGGCAGGCAGGCGCAGGCCTGGAGGACGAGCAGCACAATGGTCATGAGGAGGTTGAGTCGTTTGAAGAGGGCAAACCCCTCTTTCGAGCGAGCAAAGACCATGCCGGTGGTGAGCAGGCCACCCCCGCAGGCGCTGATGACGAACATCAGGGCTTGGCCCTGCGCAAAGGCGGCGAGGTCCCGTACGCCATGATCGCCGTGTGAGACGATCGAGGCCACAAGCGGATAGGTCAGGCTCTGGGAGACAGCCTGAATGATGAGGGGTATGTAGAACTGTGTCGCCCGCAAGGGCGTATAGTCCGAGGGGGGGTGTACATGTAAGAGGCTCATGGGCTTTTAGCGCTGTATTTTAGGTGGGTGCGCCATCAATGGCTCCACATTCTCTAAAATCGGAAGTATATCATACCTATCTCCGCAAGAACCAGTGCTTTTTCCTCTTTTCCCGCTCGACTTCGTCCCCTGCTTTTGGTATTTTGTATGTCCTTTCATCCCGAGGTGGGGTGAATCATTGATCCTGTACGGGCTTTCATGGCTGACTGCCCTGCGGGTTCAGGCTTCAACAAGAACGAGGTAGAATATGCCTAAAATGAAGACCAAAAAGTGCGCAACTAAGCGCCTTAAAATGTCGGCCACGGGTAAGGTGAAGCGTTCACAAGCTGGCAAGTCCCATCTAAATGGGTACAAGTCACGCGGACGCAAGCGCAATCTCCGTGGTACCACCACCATTGATAAAACATTCGAAAAGACTGCGGCCCTTATGCTGCAGGGCAACTAAGGAGATTGAGCCATGCGTGTCACAAATGCACCTGCTTCAAGAGAACGCCGCCGCAGGCGGTTAGAGTTAGCGAAGGGTTTCCGCGGTTCCCGCAGTAAGCTCTTCCGTCAGGCCACCGAGGCCGTCGATCGCTCCCAGCGGTTGGCAACCGAGCACCGCAAGCTTCGCAAACGCGATTTTCGTGGTCTCTGGATTACCCGTATCAATCTGGCTGTCCGTGCTGAAGGCATGACCTACAGCCGTTTCATGGAAGGCGTGATTAAGGCTCGTATCGAGATCAATCGCAAGATGCTCGCCGAGATCGCTGTTCATGATGTAGAAGGCTTTAAGAAGATTATCGCTCAGGCCCGCGCCGCTTTGGTGCAAGCCTAACGTCAATCGAATCGTAAAAAAAGGCGAGTCCGAAAAGGACTCGCCTTTTTTTATCTTTTGAATGTGTCCCCGGGGTTCGCAGGAAGAGGTTTTTTTGGGCTGGGGCTGGCATCGGGATCCATTTTCTTCAGCAGTTCAGGGGCTGGCCCTCCACCAAACTGTTTCCAGTAGAGCTCCTTGAAGGGGTTTATTTTTGGAGCTTTGACCTGCTCATTGACGAGCAGGGGCTGGACCGCTTTCCACCATTGATCGTATGTGGCACGAAGGGTCGTCACCACCTCTGGATGTTCAGCGATGACATTCTTTGTTTCACCCGGATCAGCCTGAAGGTCATAGAGCTCCTCATTATTGACCAGCGTAAAACGATCATTCTGGATAGCACTGCACGCATACTTGGATTCCGCGGCCTTGCCCTTGCCCCACCGCCCGAGGTGATGGACGAGTGTGCGTTCAGGCCACTCCGTTTTCGGATTTTTCAGCAGGGGAAGCAAACTGCGGCCTTCGACTTGTTGTTTCACCTCATCCGAGAGTATCGAGCCGGTGATTTCCGCAAGCGTCGGCAAGATATCAAGATGGGCTGAGAGCGCATCACACGAACTCCCTGCTGGGATATTACCCGCTGGCCAGCGGAAGAAACAGGGTACGCGCGTGCCGCCCTGATAAACTGTGCACTTGCCCGCGCGCATTCCAGCATTGAAAAGCTTCACGCCAACGGTGCCACCGTTATCACTTCCGATATAGATGACAAGAGTGTTCTCCTCGATCTGCCACTCCTTAAGTTTCGCCAACAGTTTTCCGAGGTTCGTATCAATGTTTTCAATCATACCAAAGAACTTTGCCATATTAATATCCACCCCGGGCTTCCCGAGATACTGCTGGTAATAGGCTTCTGGAAGGACCAGCGGCATATGGGCGGCATTGGGTGTGATCATGGCGAAGAAGGGCTGCTTGGCCTTTTGCTTCGACTCCATCCAGACCATCGCCTGGTCAAAGAAGAGATCGGTGCAGTATCCCTGGGTCTTCTCAAATTTTCCATTGTGCCAGAGCGCGGGATTGATATTTGAATTGCCTGGCGCATCGCCGCAGGAACCGGCGTATGTCTGGCCGATACCGCCGGCGCCATGGATATAGACCTCGTCAAAGCCGCGATTCTCCGGACGATACGCCTCTTCATCGCCCAGATGCCACTTGCCGAAGATGCCGGAGGTGTAGCCGACGGTTTTGAGCACTTGAGGAAGCGTGACGGTCTTCAGGCTGAGGCGCTCACGTTCGAGAATCGTATGCGTAACACCATTCTTGAACTCATGGCGTCCACTCAGGAGCGCGGAGCGGCACGGCGCACAGCTAGGGCTTGTATGAAATTGAGTGAAGAGCATACTCTGTTTTTTTAGACTGTCTACTGTCGGCGTCCGAATAATCGGATTGCCAAGAGAGGCATAGTCGCCATAGCCTACGTCGTCCGGCATCACGAGGATAATGTTCGGTTTTTCGACTGCACCACAAAGGGCGCCACCACAGAGGGATGCTGTTAACAGCAATTGCCTAACGGAAAAAATGAAACGGTTCTTGTGCTTCATAAATATGCTCCCCTCATCCCTTATTTAAAGATAAAAAATTCTGCATTAACTTAACAGAAGGTGTGTGAAAGGTCAACGTGCAAAAAAGGTTGCAAATGGGCGCGACTCATCCCAATTAAAATGAATCATACTCAGGGGATAATGGGTTTGAGTTTTTCGCAGGAATTTGCTATTGTGTATCGTTTTTCTGGAGAGGATTTTTATTGTGAATACGAAGCGAAAGATTGTTGTGACCTCTGCATTGCCGTATGCAAACGGCGATATCCATATCGGCCACTTAGTCGAGTATCTACAAACTGACTTCTGGGTGCGTTTCCAAAAGATGCGTGGACACGACTGCCTCTACATCTGTGCGGATGATACGCATGGCACGCCCATCATGTTGCGGGCGCGAGCAGAGAACATCACGCCTGAGACGCTGATCGCGCGTAGCCTTGAGCAACATGCCAAGGATTTCGCCGACTTTCAGATCGCTTTTGATAACTATTATTCGACGAATTCCGAGGAGAACCGCGCCTTTAGTAATGCGATTTTTGCTTCCATGCAAAAGAGCGGAGCGATCACGGTAAAACAGCTTCCGCAGCTCTATTGTGAACATGATGCCATGTTTTTGCCAGATCGCTTTGTTAAAGGCATCTGTCCGAAATGCAATGCGGAAAATCAGTACGGCGATGCCTGTGATGCCTGCGGCCAGACCTATCCGGCCGAGGAGTTGAAGCAGGCGACCTGCGTCACTTGCGGTTCCACACCCGTCCTTCGGAACAGTGAACACCTCTTCTTTGAGCTCGAACCCTTCCGTGATTTTCTCAAGAGCTGGATCCCTAAGCACGTTGCAACCGATGTCGCCCATAAGTTGCTGGAGTGGTTCAGCGAGCCATTGCGCGGCTGGTGCATCTCGCGGGACGCCCCGTATTTCGGTTTTGAGATCCCAGGGCATCCGGGTAAATTTTTCTATGTCTGGGTGGATGCACCGATTGGCTATTTGGCCTCACTTCAAAAGTGGTGTACCGATCACCAGCAAGAGCTCGATGCGTGGTGGAACAATCCAGAGGCTGAACTCTACCACTTCATCGGCAAGGATATCGTACGCTTCCACTGCCTCTTCTGGCCTGCGATGCTGAAGGTAGCTGGAATCAAGACGCCCAATCAAGTGTTTGTGCACGGCTTCCTGACGGTCAATGGCGAAAAGATGAGCAAGTCCAAGGGAACCTTTGTCAAGGCTCGCACCTATCTGGACCATCTGAATCCCCAGGACCTCCGGTTTTATTATGCCTGCAAGCTCAATGGGACCACGGATGACCTTGATCTGAACCTGGACGACTTTGTCCATCGCGTCAACTCTGACCTCGTCGGCAAGATCACCAACCTCGCGTCTCGTGGTGCCCAGATGCTACACAAGAGCCTGGGCGGGAAGATGGGTGTGATGGATGCCGAGGGTCGCGCTTTGTGGGAGACGGCCTGTAGTCGCGCCGATGCTGTTGCAGCCTATTATGAAGCCCGCGATTTCGGAAAAGTGATGGTGGAGATCCGCGACCTCGCGGATGCCGCCAACCAGTATTTTGACACGAAGGCTCCTTGGGCGTTGGTGAAGACCGATCTAGAGGCGGCGCGTCAGGTAATGACCTCGGTGCTCAACGTCTTTCGCGTGCTGACAATCTATCTTCAGCCCGTACTCCCCGTTTATGCTAAGCGTGTCGGGACACTTTTCAATGAAGAGCCCTATTGCTGGGCGGCCCTTGGGAAGGTCATCGAAAACCAGACGATCAACCCCTACGAGTATCTGGCCACACGCGTGGATCCCGTGGCAGTCGAAAAGATGGTCGAGTCCAGCAAGGCTGCGCCCGTGGCGCAGCCTGTAGGGGCGACCGGTATGTCGTCCGCCATGACCGTGGAACCCGTGAAGGGAACAATTGACTACGACACCTTTGCGCGGATGGATTTGCGCGTAGCGACGGTGGTCAGCGCGGAACTGGTGGAGGGAGCCGACAAGTTGCTGAAGGTCATGCTCGACATTGGCGAGCCTAAGCCTCGGCAGGTCTTTGCGGGTATCCGTAAAGCGTATGATCCTGCAAAACTTGTTGGACGACAGGTGGTGATGGTGGCTAACTTGGCACCACGCAAGATGAAGTTTGGACTGTCAGAAGGTATGATTTTAGCAGCAGGCAATCCCGATGGTGCATTGTTTGTGGTGTCGCCGGATGCGGGTGCAATCGCTGGCGCGACGGTAAAGTAAGGAAAAGAACGATGAGTGAAAAACAAGTTGTGACAGGTGCGGAAGACTCCGTGAAGGATTCGGCGAGACATTTCTTTAAGAAGGAGGATTGGATCGCCTCGATCGCGTCCTTCCTCTTCTCGACCTACATCTTCTTCCTGAACATGGCACCTGAGGTGACCTTGCAGGACTCTGGAGAGTTGGTGACAGGTGCCTTTACCTTTGGCGTGCCCCATCCTCCCGGGTATCCACTCTGGGCCTTCTTGGGCTACATCTGGAGCCATTTCATTATTCCCTTCGGAAATCCGGCTTGGCGTATCGGTATGATGTCGGTTGTAACGGGTGGTTTGACGGTTGGCATTATGGCGATCATGATGACGCGCAGTACGCGTGTCCTCTTGCATACCCTGCCTTGGACCAAAGAGATCGAAGACAGGCTTCTGCACTGGATCGCCCTCTCAGTAGGCGTCAGCTCCTCTCTGCTCTTCGGCTTCAACCGCGGTGTCTGGCTTTGGGCAAGCGTCTCGGAGATGCGTGTACTGAATGCCTTTTCCTTCATCCTGATCGCCTGCTTTTTCTTTGCATGGATGGTTCAACCCCAACGTAAGGGATTTCTCTATGCTTCGCTCCTGACCTATGGTTTAAGCATGACGAACCATCAGACTGTGGCGGTGATGGCCTTGGCGCTGGTGGCCGGCACGTTTGCGCTCGGGCTGGATAAGTTCTTTCGTCAACGGGAAGAGCAACTTGAAGCAAAGGTCAAGGTTCAGTCCTTGCCGTTGTTCATGACGTCGCTTTCGACCTTCTGGGATCTGACCGTGGCGGTACTCTTTAGCTTGGCTGCAGTCTTCTCGCTCTTTGGTTGGTTAAAAGAAGATGCAGGAATGGGAAAGGTTGTTGTTCTTGCAGTAGCAGGACTCATCCTGCTGTTTGTTGGATGGGCTAATAAGTGGGTGAGTCCACGATATGCGCTTATCTATACCGGACTCTTTTTGTGTGGTTGTGCGCTCTATCTCTACATGCCGATTGCTGCTTCGACCAATCCGCCGATGAACTGGGGCTTCGCCTCCACAAAAGAGGGCTTCCTTCATGCGATCACGCGTGGCCAGTATGAGAAGCTTCAAATGGCTGATCCCTGCGGTTCTATCATCCATATTCAGATCTGGGTCTTTATTCGCGGCCTGTTGAGGCAGTACTCGACCCCACTCTGCCTCTTTGGTCTTGTGACCTTAGTGGTCTCAACCTGGTGGTTGGTCAAACAACTCATCCAAAACGCGCAAAAGTATGTCTGGTTGTTGATCGTCTGGGTGGCGACCATCCCCCTCGCGATGCTCTTCGTCTCGCTCTTGCGGACTGCGGTCTTAAAGCTTCCCTTTGCTTTTTCCCCTCAGCTCAGTATCTGGGGTGTTGGGTTGGCGACGCTCTTCTGTCTGCTGATTGCCTTTTGGCTTTACCTGGAGTGGCCGGGCCGCTCCTGGGGTATCTTTATCTGGGCGGCCTTCCTCGCCTCCAGCCTCGGCCTGATCATGATCATCAATCCTAAGTTGGATCGCCAAGAGCAAGAGATCACGATCAAATTTTTTGCGCCAGCCCATGGTTTCTATGCGATGTTGATCGGGTATGGCATCGCGATGTGTTTCGCCGGTGTGCTTTACGTGTGGCGGACGATTCCGAAAGCGCTGGTCTATATCGCGTGTATCGCCCTTTTGGCGCTTCCCTATATCCCGTATGCTAAAAACTGGAGTCTCTGCGCCTTGGGCACCCATGACTTCGGGTATCAGTTCGGCTACCGCATGTTCTGTCCGGGTGGCGGGTATCCGGATATGGAGAAGGATGCCGTGCTCTTCGGGGGAACGGATCCCGGGCGTTTCGTGCCGACCTACATGATCTTCTGCGAGAGCCGCGTCAAGCCGCAGCACCGTTACCAGAGTCCCCACCTGCCTGACTCCAAGGGCAGTGAGTTTAACCGCTCGGATGTCTACATCATCACGCAGAACGCGCTGGCGGACGGTACTTACATGAATTATATCCGCAACCATTATGACTACAGCCGTCCTAATCCGGAGGATTCTAAGACGCTCGAGAAAGCCTATCGTGAGCCGTGGCAGCGGAGCGTCTTCAAGTGGGGCTGGGAGGCCGTAGACCGTAAGAATGATTTCCCGAAAGAGCCGATTCGCATTCCGTCACCGGATGACAGCGCGAAGGCCTTCCAGCAGTTTGTATCTGAGGTTCAAAATGGGACTCGTCCTAATCGGGGGGACATTGTCGTTCAGGATGGTCGCGTGCAGGTGACCGGCGCTCTCGCAGTGATGGAGATTAACGGGATTCTTGCCAAGAACATCTTTGATTGGAACAAGGACAAGCATGCCTTCTATGTTGAGGAGAGCTATGTCATCCAGTGGATGTATCCTTACTTGAGTCCTGCAGGTGTGATCATGAAGATCAACAAAGAGATGCTCCCCTCGTATCCACAGAATCCAAAACTCTGGCAGGATATTGTTGCCAAAGACAAGGCCTATTGGGACAAGCTGACCAAGGAGTTTACCGATCGCGAGGAGTTTCGTCGTAACGCTGACGCGAAGAAATCTTTCTCCAAGATGCGCTCTGCGATCGCAGGTCTCTATCTGTATCGAGGGATGCTAGACGATGCAAAATATGCCTTCCGTCAGTCTATCCAGCTCTGCCCAGAGAGTCCGGAGGGCAACTTCAGGTTGGCAGAACTCTGCATGAACCAGCGGGAGTACGCGGAGGCGCGCAAGCTCATCTCTGAGTATCTGAAAATTGATGAATATAACGCGAGTGCCAAGGGCTTTTTAGACCAGATCACAGACATCGAGAATATGGATAAGCGTAGGACAGAACTCCAGAAGAAGCTCAGCAAAGGCGGTGGCGCGGACATCAATGATATTATGGAGTTGATGAGCATCTATGCGCGGTTAAATCTTCAGGAGGAGATGGTCCGCTTGAGCGATGTTGTGATGGCGAATGGCAAGGCACCCGTAGATTGCTACTTGCAGGTGGGGATGATGTTGAGCAGTATCCGTCGGACAGAAAAGGCGCTCGCGGCCTTCCGTCGTTATGTGGCATTGGCTCCGCGTGATCCTAGGGGATTGGTCGAGGTGGGGTGGCTCTGCCTCATGAGTGGCAAGACAAACGAGGGCTATGATTTTTGGCGTCGTGCAGTCGAAGTGGGTGGCGAGGCGACCCGGACCCAGTTGCGTTCCGAGCCACGCTTCCAGAACTTGTGGCAGGACCGTAATTTACCCGCTCCCTTCCGCGAACTGGTTCAACCTTCCCGTGCGCGCGTCGGGGGCAACTTTGGGTTTTAAAACGTGGAGGTATAGGTAACGTATGAATATCAATAGGTTTCTGAGCGAGAACGGACTGAGCGTTGAGGGCATCGATCGCGAGGGTTTGCTGAAGGCCTTTATCGAGGAGATGGAGGCTGGTCTGGCAGGTCGGCCGTCGAGTCTCATGATGATTCCCTCTTTTATTACAAGCGGCAAGCCTGTGAAGACGGGCAAGCCCGTGGTGGTGCTCGATGCGGGCGGTACAAACCTGCGGGCCGCGATTGTCTCGATCGATGAGAATGGCAAGTCCTCGATCGGTTCCTTCTTTAAGCGTCCCATGCCAGGGACCGAGAGCGAGATCACGGCAGAGGCCTTTTATGAGGCTTTCGCCGACTTCCTGATGCCGGTGATCGAAGCTTCTGAGACTATTGGGTTCTGCTTCTCCTATCCTGCCGAGATCCTGCCGGATTGCGATGCGCGACTCATCCATTGGACTAAGCAGATCAAGGTGCCCTCTGTTGTCGGAACCCTGATCGGTTCCGGACTTCAGGAACAGTTGGCGAAGCGTGGCTTTAAGCGGAAGGCCGTGATTTTAAACGACACGGTTGCAACCCTGTTAGCAGGCAAGAGCGCAGGCGTGACAAAAGAGTACAGCGCCTACGTCGGATTCATTCTGGGAACAGGCACAAATACATCTTACATCGAACAGAATAGCCGTATTACCAAGCGTCGTGATTTGAACCTCACTGAAGCACAGGCCATCAATGTGGAGTCGGGGGGATTTGGCCGCGTGACGCAGTCCGTCTTTGATCAGGCGATGGATGTCCAGACAAATGATTGTGGCCGATATGCTTTTGAGAAGATGATCTCGGGCGCTTATCTCGGACGCATCGGCTTTGAGGTGCTGAAGGGTGCCGCGAAAAATGGATGCTTCTCGCCCTCGGCGACAGAGGAGATCCAAAAGTGGGTAGGGCTTTCGAATAAACATCTGGATGATTTTTGCGGTGGCAAGCCTACGCCAGACAATCCCTTCTTGGTAGAGGCCTTTGCATCCGCTGATCGTGAGACAGTCAAGCAGCTCTGTACCCCAGTCTATGCGCGGGCCGCAGTGCTGACGGCAGTCAACCTCGCCTCAGCGATTCTCAAGACTGGCGAAGGAAAAGATCCGAAGCGTCCCGTCTGCGTGAATGTGGATGGCTCAACCTATTACAAGACTCTCACAGCCGACTTCCAGAACCGCGTGCAGCAAGAGCTCTCTAGCCTGCTGAAACCCCGTGGTATCTCCTACGAGCTGATCAAGGTTGACGAGTCGCCCGTGATCGGTGCCGCCGTCGCTGGGCTGATGGCAGGGTGAAGAGGCAGTTGGCAGTCGGCAGTAGCAGTAGGCAGTTGTTCGGAGTTCCGTCCTCCTTCGCGATGCCTACGGCGGACAGGCCTTTAGGCGGCTAGGGTACACCCCGATCGGACTGGCTACTATACAAAATAACCTATCATTTTGCTACTTGCACCCTGCAAAATAACAGGTTATTATGCAAACATGTATCGGAAAGAAGAACTTAAAGGTGCGGATGACCTGGAGGAGACCGTGCAGCGCTTTGTTGAAAAAGAGGGGCTGTTGCAGGGCGTGAAGCGCTTGGGCATCGCACTCTCGGGCGGGGCGGACTCTGTCGCGCTCTTCCATCTGCTGGCGCCGCCCTGTAAAAAAAATAAGATCGAACTCTTCCTTCTTCATCTTGATCATGGACTTCGTAGTGACTCTGCACAAGATGCGAAATGGGTCAAGGCGCTGGCCAAGAAAGTCAGCGTACAGTGCGTGGTGGAACGCCACGCGGTCACGGCACATCTGCAGGAAGCAGTCTCGATGGAGATGGCGGCACGGGAGGTGCGCCAAAAATTTTTCGAAACCTGTCGAACGAAGCACAAGCTAGATGCGATTGCCACTGGACATCAGGCTGATGATGTGGCTGAGACGCTCATGCTGCGCCTTATGCGCGGGGCAGGTGCGACAGGCTTGGCACCTTTGAAACCACGGGCGAGAGGCTTTATACATCCGTTGCTTTCTGTCACAGGTTCGGTCCTTCGCGATTGGCTCAGGCAGAAGAAAAAGAGCTGGCGTGAAGACCAGACCAATCAGGATGTGACCATTCCTCGCAACAGGATGCGTCATGAGATCCTTCCGATGCTGGAGAAGCATTTTGGTGTCGGGGTACGTTCTAATCTCTGTAAAAGCGCAGAGATTCTGCGCGAAGAGGATTCTTTCTTGGAAGAACTGTCGCAGGCTCTGCTTGCTGACTGCCTGCTGGGAGGCCCTGAGAACGCGTTGGATGTAAAACGCTTACGAACAGCGCCCTTGGCCCTTCAACGTCGCGTGTTGAGGCTCTGGCTCTGGCAGTATGAACTTCCCCAGTGCAGCGGCTTCGAAGGGGTAGACCGCTTATGCGCCATGGAGGCAGACGATAAAATTCAATTGACCGAAAACGTCTACGTGATTTATCAGGTGGGCGCACTCCGAATCATCAAAGGTGTTCCACAGCAACGTCCTGAGGCGAAGGTTAGGTTGCGCGGTAAGACGCGCTGGGATAACCTGGTATTCACCTGCCGTTCGGTGCAAGGAATTGAGAGTGTCACGCAGGGAATCGGTGTGTATCCAGCGGTTTGTACGATTAACGCGAAGGCTCTCAACAATCAGCCGCTGGTGGTCAGGGGGCGAAAACCAGGTGACCGCATGGTGCCATATGGAATGAAGGGCACCAAAAAACTCCAGGATATTTTTGTGGATGGGAAAGTGCCGGAGTATACGCGAGATGGTATCCCCATCTTGGTTTGTGGTGACGAGATTGTCTGGATCCCCGGGTATCGTATCGCGGCGCGTTTCGCGGTGGATGGAACGCATGCAAAAAGTTTACGGATAGAAGTGGCAAGGGCAGAGCGAGAATAAGCGGAGATTTTTTTAGCATCCGAATAACGCGAACCACACGAATAGGAATGATAGTTTTCCCGCAGAGGCGTCCACCTTCGCCAAGGCTACGGCGGACAGGCTGAGGCGCAGAGGAGAATTTTTCGACAGGATTTATAGGATTGATAGGATTGAGTTTTAAATAAGGCAATAACGCTCGTTGGAGCGAAGCGGAAACCATTCGGCGAAAGCCGAAAGCGAAAGCGGTAATAAGGCAATTCCCATGCAGATTTCGACTGAGACGATTGATTTTAAAGGGATAAAAAAATATTTGGCAGAGGGCTGTAAGGTCTCCCTGCTGATCCGGCATTCGGAGCGGCCACCGATTGTCCCAGGCGATACGACCTTCGGGCATGCCCTCGCCCTGACGCCGCGTGGCGAAGCCATGGCGCGCGAGGCGGGGCAGTTGTTGTCTGGACACGCGGATGTTCGCTTCCTGTCGAGTCCCATGATGCGGTGCCAGTTGACGGCGAAAATGTTTGCGGAGGGCATAGGTTGCTCCGAGGCTACGGTTGTAGAGGAGCCAATTCTGGGGTTAAAGAATTTTTATTATGATGATATTGAGAAGTTGCCAGCCGAGATGATGCGGCGTGGGTATATTAACTATATGCTGGATTATTTGCATACGGGGTCTGCACTCTATTCCCATGATGTCGCGGTTGCAACACCTAAGATGGTGGCATGGCTGAAGGCGAAGACGACACAGCAGCTGACGGTTCTGGTGTCGCACGATATCTTTATTGCAGCCTTGTTAGCAGGGGTCAAGGCTAAGAGCTACACGGCAGAAGACTGGATCGGATATTTACAGGGGGCGGCCCTTGTTGTGACCCCTCAGCAGGAGTGGCTCCTCTTGCCCTGTGTGCCCTCCTTAGAAAGCCTGCAAGCCATGCCCTTCCATCAGTAATGGATTACCGTGTAATACGGTAGGTCGGCGCTGCGGGGGGAGCTTTTTTCGGGCTCATATTTCTAGGGGTTGTCTCAACGGCAAACATGTAGGTCGCTAAGGACAATAATACCACGACAAAGACGATAATGATGGAGTGAAAGAGGTTTTGCTCAGGTTCTTCCGCTCGTTTGTCAATCTTTTCAACACCTTTGAGCCACTCGTCAGGCGAAGGCTTTTTTAAGCGCGCACTGATCGTGACGATCAGATTGGCCAGTTGGAAGATAAAGAGAATCGCAATAAAAAAGGCGACATAGTGGGACATGGAATTATAGAATTCCTGAGCCCAGGTTGGGTCTAGTGTAGCCGCGATCAAACAGATGACGAACGAGTGTACAATATCCACCGCAAAGGTGAGCGGAAGGATGCAGGCATAGAGTAGATAACGTTGGGACGTTTTCGTGACCGTGAAATGCGACAAAGAGAAGGTCACGGCGCTAATGGCGAAGAGTGACTGGATGCCACTGGAAGGCGAGTAAGGCTTAAGCGTGAAATCTTTTAATTCAAAGAGATTTCGAAAGAATTCAAATCCCGATAAATCAATCGCGTTACTCAGCCAGCAGAACAAGGGGCCGAAGAGAGGTGAGAGGTTCCCGAAGAAGTCTAAGTAAAAAGTAGCGGGAATGGCGAAGACGAGCAGACTCAACGGAAAACGTGAGAGAATTGCGACCTCTTTGCCCCACAGCGCATACGAGGCCGAGTAGGTCAATCCTACGAGCGAAAGGAATTGTAAAGGTGGCTTTTTGAGTTGGATGGAGGTGGCGAAGGCGATCAGATAGAGCGTCATATAGAGCACGCCTCTCCACGAAGGAAGTCTCGCGGCTAGGCGAATGTTTCGTCGTCGCTCCAGCAGGATGAGCGCACTCACAAGTGGGATGATCCATTCGTAGGTCAACAGTTGCGAGGGAGAAAGAGCGGTGATCTTAAACTCAAGAATTAGCGGCAACAGCTCTCTAAAGTGCATACCCCCAAGCACAATCACCAGGCCGAGGGTGAGTGAACGAATGTTGTCTAAAAATAATTTTTGTTTTAAGGTCATACTTAGGGCAAGAGGATCTTCTGGTATAACTCTTCTGTAAAGGCTTCAAGGGCCTCGATCGATTGGTCATTATCTAGGGGTGTCGGTACGTTAATCGCAATCATGGCCCATCGATTGATTCGATTATGAACAGAGCGGTCCCACATGTCTAGCAGAATCCGTTTGTAATGTGACGTACACTCATCCGTTCGGTTCGCAAACCAATAGACCAGCGCGAACTCACTGGTTGAGTTGGAGCGCTGGGCTCGTATGACACGTATGTTTTTAGGTCTTCCAGACGGGGTCTTCAAGGGCAGGGTGTAGGCATCGAGCATGACAAAGCCTTGCGCAGGCAGGCACATTTCTGCACGATGAATGCTGGCACGGCTCTTACCTGACAAGACCACACTGACGGAGTAACTGAGGCCAGCAGAAGATTTATAATTACGCTTGAGGATCGTTGTGTCTTTCGGCAACAAGGTCTTTTCCCCTAGCGAAAAGGTGTAGAGGGGCTGTTGACAGGTGAGACAACTGAAGAGTGAGTTGGTCTGTTGTCCTTTGTTGATCAACTCCTGTTCTTCAAACGAAACAGCACACTGGTCATTGTGACAGAACCAAGGTTTGTCACTGGTCAAGTTGCGGACCTGCAACGGAAGCGAGCTTGCAATAAAGCGGGTCTCATCATACGTCGGAGGCCCAGAGAAGAGGAGCGCGGCAAAAACAGAGCTGATCAGGAGGAGGGCCAGTGAGACAACGAGCAGGCCAGGTAATCTCTTCTGGGCAGGGGCGTCTTGGGATGGTGAGGGGACATGAGCACCGATGTCATCCTGCTTTGATAACTGCCCGAGCCATGTCCAGCGTGAGCATAGCCATCGATCCGCTATTTTTGAGAAAGCCGCAGCTTGGAACATCAATAAGACACCAATGACGAAAATAACATATCCTGAGTAATCATGGTAGAAACCTGTGGCAATCTTCTCGCCAAAAAAATTGGCGATCAGGCAGATCGAGAAGATGCGGAACATATTGCCGATGACAGCGATGGGAATGGAGCAGGCAAAGAGAAGGCCTTTCTGGAGGCGGGTCTTTAGCGTGAAATGGCCATAGAAAACGGTCAGCGCCATCATGGCAAAGAGCGAGCGAATGCCACTGCACGGATCCGCGACATCGACATTGAACTCACTCCCAGGCACGCGGGAGAAGAGCGCGGTTCCCGAACGTTCAATCTCCATGCCGAAGCCGTTTAAGATCGCGGCGGCGGTGCCCGAGGAGAAGAGCCGTAAAAAGATCGTAAAGAAGTCGAGTGCATTCGTCAGCGGAATCGTGAACAACAGATAAGCTGCAGGGAATAGCATGAGCCTAGCCACCCCCTTGCCCCAGAAGGCATACGGAACCGACCAGAGGAGCCCGATGAAAGAGAGTTGGTTGATCCGCAACTGGCCGCCCCGGCCGCCCAGCCACGCCAGAAGGAGGGAGACAACGACCCAGGCTAAGCCTCGTGCAGAAGGAACACCCGCTACTTTGGAAAACTGCTTGCGTTGTGTCCAAAGCGCATACGCGCTGACAAAAGGCACGACCCAGCCGTGTGACATATCCTCGTCAGGCTTATTAAACATGTAAATCGCATATTGAAACATGTCGTAATAATTAAACCAAGCAAAGACAATCAAGAGGGATATTGCACCCCACCGAAGACGATTGACTGTATTCTGTGTCATAGTAAGCGTTCTCTCTTTATTCACATTCGCGCAGGACACTGTAGCAGACACGCTCAATATCTGACAAGGCCAAACCTGCCCCGGAGGGGAGGCAGAGGCCTGAGAAGAAGGTGTGCTCGCTGACAGCGCCTCCATAGACTTTTGCCTTTTGGAAGACGGGTTGTAGATGCATGGGTTTCCAGACTGGGCGGGACTCAATATTCTCCCGCTCCAAAGCTGCCATGAGCGCGCACACCTGTTGCGAAGGAGTGGCGACAGCAGCAGGTACGCGTGTGTCACTGTTTAAGGTGATGACCGTGAGCCACCGCGTGGCTTTACCATAAGCGGCTTCTGGCATGAACGAGAGGCCAGGCACCCCAGCAAGTTTGTTCTGATACCCTTTAAAGATCTGCTGTTTTCGGCGAATGATCTCCGGCAGGATTTGAAGTTGACCCACACCGATAGCCGCGAGAATATTGCTCATACGATAGTTGTACCCGAGTTCGGCATGTTCGTACCAGATGTGCTTCTCGCGTGCTTGCTGGGAGCGTTTACGTGCGCGTTCGACCAAGGCACGATCCGGTGAGCTTAGCATGCCTCCGCCCGAGGTGGTGATGATCTTGTTGCCGTTGAACGAGTAGACAGAGGCCCAGCCGGCATCACCTGCTGGGCGCTGTTGATAGGTGGCCCCCAGTGCTTCTGCGGAATCGATGATAAGGGGAACGTCGACCGCTGCACAGAGCGCTTCGAGGCGGTCATAATCACAGCACTGGCCATACAGGTCGACCGCGATGACCACTTTGGGTAACTGATTTTTTTGCTTCGCATCCTCAAGCGCCTCGGCTAAGAGATCGGGGTTCATGTTCCAAGTTGCTTTATCGCTGTCAATAAAGACAGGTGTCGCACCCCGTTGGACAGCTGGCGCAATCGACGCGACAAAGGTTAGGTCAGAGCAGAAGACTGTGTCGTCCTTCTGAATATTCAGTTCGTGGCAGAGCAGATCAAGCGCGGCAGTACAACTGGACAACGCGCAGGCATCTGGTCGCTTGAGCGAGGCGGCGAAGTCTTTTTCGAATTGGTCGACCATGGGGCCGCAGGGCGCCACATAGTTTGAATTAAAGGCGGCTTCAACGAGCTTGCGTTCGTCTCCTCCCATCCACGGGGGTGATAAAAAAATTCGGCTATTCATGATGTACACTCCTGACGCGATAGAGGATATCCTCTTTTTCAAAACGGAAGGATCCGTTTAAGAAGACGGCTGGCGTATAACCAGCTACGGGCGAAAGAACAAATATTCGCTGTTGAGAACCGACTAAGGCTTTCAGCATATCATCTGTCTCGCCTGACCAGGGCGTGATCAAACGCCAGCCTGTGGAAAGCACCCCAGCCTTTTGGGCCGCCATCAGAGGGCCCGCAATTGTGGGGTCAGCAATCAAGACATCCGTATCGTGGAGTAGTTTCCCGATATGGTCAACAAACTGTTGAGCAGAGGTCTCGTTGTGTTTCCACGGCAAGAGCCAATAGCGAGCCTCCTTTCGGAAGGGCAGGGCTCTCTGTCGATTTGGGAAAAGGTGATAGGTGTCAACAGCAAAGAGTAGGAGTATGGGGACAGTTATCGAACAAACAATAGACCCTAGCGAGAGACGGAGTAGGACACGTTGTGACAGGTAGGAGGCGCCGAGGCCAGCCCATACAGAGAGCAGCAGGAGGGTGGTTGTTGAAAACAACGCTTGACTGGGAATGAAGTAGCGTAGAAAAAAGAGCGCATGGATCAGCAACAAGCCCCTGAGGGCATGTGAGAAAGATCCTTTTTCCCGCCACAGCGGTCTCAGGGCCGTGAACCAAGCGGGATTCATGAGGTTGATGGAAAAGAGGGCATAGCTTGCTAGAACCATTTTGAATTTAAAGGTCGTTCCAAGAACAGCGTGCGCGTAGTCATATCCAAACAAGAGACTTTTGATGCCCCCGCCGATGCCGTACACTTTGATTTCGTGCGGTAACAAATATAATAAGGGCGAGCAGCCCACGCACCATCCAGCTAAACACCCCAACCAATAACGAGTCGGACACGCGATTAACAAGATGGGAATATTCAGAAGCGCAATATTGTGCAGGCTGAAGTCGAGTCCATTGAGAAAGGCCAATAAGAGCCAAGGAAGCGCGGTTTGTTTCTCAAGCGCCCAGCGCAGGCCGAGAAGCTCCAGAGCGAGAAAAAGGCAGCCCCAGGCATCAACCTCCGCAATGGTTCCGAGCCACCACGGCATGTGCGAAAGGCCGAAGAGGAGCGCAGCAAGTAAGCCACATGTCCAGCGGTGTGTCTGCAGTGTAACCAGTAAGGCGATGAGGGTTGCCGCACCCGCCATGCCAACAGCGCTGAGTAAGTGGGTTGAGAAGAAGAACGCGGACGCGGGGAATGCAGCGCTAAACAGCGTCGCCAGATGCAGGTAGAGCGGATGTGCGCGTGCAAGTCCAGCAAACCAACGCAGATCTCCGGAGAGGATGCGCCATTGAAACTCGCCGCTGTCCTGCCAACTCACTCCCCGTTGCGCAGTTGCTGCATACAGGAGAAAGAAAAAGACAAATAGCAGTAGATAGAAGTACTTGCGCATGCTTTATTTTAAACGTGCATGTGTGGTGTGGGCAGGAAGGCTGGTGAGTGCGGTCGTGCCAGCACCGAGTGTGGACCACGCGCCTATCTGAATGAGGGGAATGGTGGAGGCGTTTGTACCAAGGAGTGCGCCTTCTCCGATCTCACAGCCGCCGGAGATGCGGGCACCTGGACAGACCTGCACAAAGTCAGCCAGCCGGGCATCATGGCCGATGCAGGCTTGATGGTTGATAATCACGTGGTTTCCGATTGTGGCCCCTGCTGAGACGATGCTGTTGATTCCGATGAAGGAGCCTTCGCCAATTTTTGTGCCCGGTGCAATGATCGCGGTGGGATCCACAAGCGTGAAGGGGAGGAGTCCGACGGCGAGGGCGCGCGCGGTCACGGATTGGCGTATGCGATTGTTGCCGATCGCGCAGAAGAAGCGTGCGCCTGCAAGACGCGCTGCTGCGGCTTCGACGTTGCCAAGGAGAGGGACGCCCACGAAGTGTCCCTCTTGTTTGTCAGGGGCGTCATCGCAAAAACCCAGTAGGCCCAAGGCCTGACCAGATTGGCTCATGCGTTCCAGTATCCATGTGGCTTCCTTGCCAAAGCCACTTGCGCCGATGATGATGATTTTTTTCATGTGCCTCCTCTAAATTCACCCATGGTGGCTTCGTTGTTTGCGTTGATTCCCTGACGCGTCACGACGCGCCAGAACGTCAGTCCTAAAATTTTCAGATCCAAGGCGAATGATTGATGATCGATATACCAGCAGTCATACGCAAATTTCTCTTCCCACGTGAGCGCGTTTCGTCCATTGACCTGAGCCCAACCCGTGAGGCCAGGACGAACCTCGTGTCGGCGTTTCTGCTCGGGCGTGTAGCGAGGCAAGTAGCGCAGCAGTAGGGGGCGTGGTCCTACGAGGGACATCTCGCCCTTCAGCACATTGAGCAGTTCGGGTAGTTCGTCGAGGCTGGTCGCACGCAGGAAGTTACCAAGGCCCGTTAGCCGCTCGGCATCTGGAGCGTCACCCGGACGCATGGTTCGAAACTTAATCAAACAAAAGGGCGCTTCGTTCAGCCCTGGCCTCTCTTGAATAAAGAAGATCGGGAAGCCAATACCTGCAGCGACAACACACGCCACCGCTACCCCTAGCGGCACCCAGAGTGGCGCTGTGATGAGGGTGAGCAGTATATCAAAGGCGCGTTTCATCTTTTTATGTGCCACAAGAATGTGGCACGGCAGTAACAGCGACAGCTTCAATCTCGACACGGGCGTTTTTAGGCAAGCGAGCCACTTCAACGGTGGATCGTGCAGGTTTATGGCCGGCGAACATCTCCTCATACACCTTATTCATAAAGGGGAAGTCTCCCATATCCGTGAGGAAGACAGTGGTCTTGAGTACCTTGCTCAGGTCCGAGCCTGCGGCAGTCAAGACCGCGCGAAGGTTGAGGAGCACCTGCATGGTCTGTTCCCCGGGACCTGCCACCTCAATGTTGCCGCTGGCAGGGTTGATGGGGAGCTGTCCTGAGCAGAAGAGAAGTCCATGGGTTTCAATGGCGTGCGAATAGGGGCCGATCGCAGCGGGGGCTTGAGATGCGTTGATTATTTTCATAGGTGTGTTGTCCATGTGGTGATTTGAAGCATCAACCCTTTGCCGAGAGGCGTTGGGCAGATTCGAGTGTGTTATAGAGTAACATGGTGATGGTCATGGGGCCTACGCCACCAGGGACGGGGGTGATCAGAGAGGCCACCTGAGCGGCTGAGTCAAAGTCGACATCGCCCACGAGGCGAAAACCATTTTTTTTGGTTGCGTCAGGAACACGGTTCACGCCAACATCAATGACGACGGCCCCGGGTTTGATCATCTCGCCTGTAACCGTGTTGGGTCGGCCTGCGGCGACAACCAGAATGTCCGCTTGTTTTGTGAAGGTTGCGAGATCCTTGGTGCCCGTATGGCAGACCGTGACGGTCGCATTGCCGCCTTTGGCCTTGCGCATCAGCAGGTGAGCGACAGGTTTGCCAACGATGTTGCTGCGTCCGATCACCACGGCATGTTTACCAGAGGTTTCGACGCCAGCGCTCAGGAGCATCTGAATGACTCCGTTGGGGGTGCAAGGCAAGAAACAGGTTTCACCAATCATCATGCGTCCGACATTGATGGGTGTGAAGCCGTCTACATCCTTTTCTGGGGCGATGGCATTGATGACTGCCGCCTCGTCAATGTGCTTGGGCAGGGGGAGTTGCACGAGAATGCCATGGATGCGGGGATCCGCGTTCATCTTCTGGACGAGGGCCAGGGCCTCCGCCTGGGTGGTTTCCGCCGGGACGCGTACATCCTCGGAGTACATGCCTGCTTCTTCGCAGGCCTTCTCCTTGGCAGTGACATACGAGGTGGAGGCTGGATCTGCGCCGATGAGAATGACGCCGAGTCCAGGGGCGATTCCCTTGGCCGCCTTGAGTTCGGCGACCTGTTTTGCGATGTCGGCTCGCATGGTAGCGGCGAGTTGTTTGCCGTCAAGAATTTTTGCTGGCATTTGGTTTTCCTTTCTGATGGGGCAGGGACGACGCCCTGCATGAGGGTAGGGACAACGCCCTACCCGTACTAAAAGAGCGTCAATTGATTGGTGGGGGGTTGGTTTTTCTTTTTGGTCGGGGGTTTGGCGAGTTTGGGGAGTCCGGCTTCGAGTTCGCCCTCCTCAAGATTGGCTAAAATTTCATTGGAGCGGTTGATCACCTCATCGGGCATACCCGCGAGTCGCGCAACATGGATCCCGTAACTCTTATCAGCCGTACCCGGGGCGATACGACGGAGAAAGACGACACTATCACCGCTTTCACGGACCTGAACCGTATAATTTTTTACGCCCGAAAGGGTGATGGCCAGATCGGTCAATTCATGATAATGGGTGGCAAAGAGGGTCTTGGCTTTGACGCGTGTTGTATTGTGGAGATACTCGGCCACGGCCCAGGCGATACTGATGCCATCAAAGGTACTGGTGCCACGGCCAATCTCATCCAGCACGATAAGACTCTTCTCGGTAGCATTGTTCAGAATGTTGGCGGTCTCCTGCATCTCAACCATGAAGGTGCTACGGCCTCTGGCAAGATCATCTCCCGCGCCCACGCGTGTGAAAACACGGTCTAAGAGGCCGATTTGGGCTATTCGGGCTGGAACAAAAGAACCCATGTGGGCCATGATCGCGATGAGGGCGACCTGTCGGATATAGGTGGACTTGCCCGCCATATTGGGTCCGGTAATGAGCATAATCTGGTTCTGGGAACAATCCAGCAAGGCATCATTTGGGACGAACTGTTCGGCATCTGGGAGCTGTTCGATGACCGGATGGCGTCCATCTTTGATAATAAGGGTGTCGTCCGGGGTCATGGTCGGGCGTACATATCCGAGTGCGAGGGCTCGATCTGCAAATGAGGAGAGGACATCCAAATGGGCAAGTGCATCGGCGGTTTCTTGGATTTCTGCTGTATAAAGAGCAATTTTCTCCCGGATTTCGCAAAAAAGCTCGAATTCCATGGCAACAGCCTTCTCCTGGGCACCAAAGATCTTCTGCTCGTACGTTTTCAGCTCAGGCGTGATAAAGCGCTCTGCATTCACGAGGGTCTGGCGACGTTCATAATCTGGGGGGGCCGAGGCAGCTTGTCCCTTGGAGATCTCAATATAGAAGCCAAAGATCCTATTATGGCGTACCTTGAGGGTCTTGATTCCAGTGCGCTCTTGCTCAGTCGCTTGATACCGAGCCAGCCACGCATGACCCTCTGAGGCGAGGGCACGGAGCTCGTCTAAATCCTTATTATACCCCTGCCGGATGATGCCTCCATCCTTTAGTCCAATGGCAGGGGTGTCGGTGATGGCAACCTGAATGAGGTCTGCCAGCTCAGGCAGGGGGTGGATACGACGAGCAAGCGCAGAGAGTAGGGGGTTCCCGGTCAGGGTCATGGAATCGCGGATTTCAGGTAGGGGGAGGAGAGATCCCTCCAACGCTTTGACATCACGGCCGTTACAGCGGTTGGCCGCGATACGGGCAATGAGGCGTTCGAGATCTCGAACCCCAGAAAATTTCTCACGTAACATGTTTAATGGTATACGGTTACGCGTAAAGAAATCAACGGCTTCTAAACGCGCATTAATCTCCGTGGCTTGGCGCAAGGGCCGGACGATCCAAGCTCGTAGGAGCCGAGTACCCATCGGGGTTTGGGTGTTGTCAAGGACACCAAGAAGCGTATTATCCTTCGACTTCCCCTTTTGGGGGATTAGATCAAGGTTGACGCACGTATTTTCGTCCAGCATCAAGAAGTCTGCAGAATGGCGGATTTGAAGCGACCGGATATGTTCAGCAGTATGGTGGAGTTGTTCGCAAACGTACTGGAGGAGGGCACCTGCCGGGCAGACAAGGGAGGGGGCGCCTTCGCAACCATACCCTTGGAGAGAGTGGACCTTAAAGTGGCGCAACAAGCGGTCATACGCGCAATCATACTCGAGGGTCCAATCGTCAATTTCCGTTACGGCTCCAGCGATTCCTTGGGTTAAGAGCTCCGACAGACGGGGGTCTGACCGTTGAGTCTGGCCGACAAGACACTCACTGGGGGCATAACGCTTCAAAGCCTCCGCTAAAGAGGGGGCATCCGAGAGGGTTTCCGCCATGAATTCACCCGTGGAAAGGTCCAAAAGCGCCAGACCGAGCGCTTTTTCCGCACTATAGAGCGTTGCAAGGAAGTTGTTCCGGGAAGAGTCGAGGATATCATCTTCGGTGACTGTGCCAGGGGTAACGACGCGGGTGACCTCTCTCCGAACGATCCCCTTGGCTTGGGCAGGGTCCTCCATCTGGTCGCAAATAGCTACCTTTTTCCCTGCCCGGATGAGTTTCGCCAGATAGGCGTCCAAGGCGTGGTACGGGACCCCACACATCGGTGTCCCTGCTCGCTGGGTCAAGGCTACCCCGAGAAGCGGTGCAGCCACACGGGCATCCTCAAAGAACAGCTCATAAAAATCACCGAGACGGAAGAGCAGAATCACGCCTTCCGGCAGCTCGGCTTTGATCCGCCGATATTGACGCATCATGGGTGTAAGTTCTTCAGAAGACATGAACGTAAATTCTTACACGTTACAGCCTTTTAGTCAATGCGGAAAATGGAAAAAAAAACCATTTTCGCCTTGTTTGTAACCTTAGCCTCATGGTAATATAAGAAAACTTTTGTGTAGTAGCTTCTCCCCAAAATAGGGTGGAATTTGTTCAGGAAAATGGCCGGAGGTTTTCTTTTATGTGGTGTGTTCAGAGTCCGATGAAAGAGCATTTTAAATGGAGCGTGAGGGCCCTTGGGCAAGGGACGCTTATCCTCGTTGCCGCCGTCCTTGTTTTTTCTGGCTGTAAAAAGAAGGAAGAGCCGAAGAAGCCAGCCCCAGCATTGCCTGCCGTCTATGCGGATCGAGTCAATGACAAGGCCTATATTGCCACATTGATGGCCAATCGTGAACAGCAAGCTAAGGATGCTCGCGAACGTCTCAGTCTCTCTTTAAAGATGACCCAATGTGTTACACGCGTGCGTGGAGCGCTTCCGCCTGAGGCAACGGCTGAGGTTGTTCAGAAGGCCCTAGAGGCAGACCCGACGTGGCAGGAACTCGACAGCCAGATGAAGAGGGCCGATGTAGCCGCGAAAGAGACGCGTAAGCAGGCCCAAGATATGGTTAGAAATCGCATGAAAGATGAGCTTCGCGATAATCAGGCACTCTCCAAAGGGGAGGCAAAGGCACTCGACAATGCCCAGCCCAGTGTGCCAGTGGAAGAGAAATAACCCGATTCATTTTTGATTAGATCAGTTAGTTTAAGTGGAGAAAATAGTCATGAATACAAGAACACGGTTCAGTAATCTAGTGAAGAAGATGGTGCTCCCCTTGGCCGTCTGCGGAATGATGTGTGCAACAGGTGCGCTGGCACAGGATTCCGCCGGTGATGTGATTGGTTTCTATTCGGATTATAGAAATACTTCCCCTAATAATGTGCCTGGAGCAACTATAGAGTTTACAATCCGTGTCGAAGGGACGGTTGTAGTCTCCAATTTATTCAACACCATATATGTTCAGCCGCAAATACGTATGCAAGTAGGCTCGGAGGGCGGATCTTCAACAGCGTATGCTACGCTTAAAAGGACTTCGCGGACAGGAGCCCCATATGATCAGCTTACGCGTACAGACTTGACCTTTTCTTATACGATTCGTCCAGGTGACATGGCAGATCCTTTAAAGATTTTCACAGACGTTACGTCAGTTTATCCAATCCTCGACAATCAGTGCTGGATATATTTGGCCTTCTCGGAAAGCATTAAAAGTAATGTGGTTTGGAAACTAAATAATCCGAAGTGGAATCCGGTGTTGGATGCTGTCGTGGAATATGGTGACTCAAACCTAGCATATCAGAACATCCGAGTGAACACCCTTAGTTTTGACAGTGCGAATGCCCCGACGCTCGTCGCTCGGGCGCCTTCGACTTACTGGAGAATCAACTCGGGGGGGACAAGCTCGGTTCCGATCAAGGTCTGGGTCTGGACGCCTCATACCAATCTGCTTCAGGTCGGTTTATCTCCGAATAAGGCGCTCGAGGTGACCATTCCTGCGGGGGTTGATTATGTGGACTTCCCGATAAAGGGCTTAAACACCAATGCAATCCCGACCATTGCAACCGTCTATGCTCAACGACCCTCAGACTATGTTAATAATGCTACATCTATTACCAACTTTATCACCAGTACTGTCCAGATTGAGCCGCCAGGCGAGCCGACGATCGGTATTGAGTTCAGAAATACACTGGCCCAGCAGACCACCCTCTCAGAGACTAACGCATTAAGAACAGGCGAATTCCGAATTGTGCTCTCCGAGGCAGACACCACCAACGCCGTCTATGTTAGCTTCGCCCTCACGCACCAGCCCAGTACCTTGACTAATATTGTGATCACGCCGCAACCCTCTTATAGAGTCAGACAAAACGAAGAGACCTCGGTCTGGTATCCTTTTAACGTCATTAACGGAACTAAAGATAGTGACATTGACTACCTTGTTCTTATCACGCCGATGGCGACGAATACCTCGAAATATACGATCTCCAACCCTGGTGGTTTAAATGTCTTAAATGTTGCCCCGAGTGTCCAATGGGCTTATGCGCCAACCACGGAGGATGAGAACACTGTTGTGACCTTTGAGTGGGAAAACCTGACAGATGTTACTGAAGATATGGCAAGGGGAATTGAATTTAGATGGAATTTTGGCGATGGCACACGTATCACACAGACAAACTTTTTGGATCTCGGATCCATTAGCCATACCTATACAGGGATTGGCCCCGATCCCCGTAACTACACGGTGTCGCTGACCATTAAAGATGCGGATGGCGGAAGTTACACGATGCCGGCTCATACAATCACGATAAATCCGGCACCCAAACCGCCAAACGTCTCTATTGCGGTCAATAGTCCGGACTCCTCCTATTTTGAGGGAGATACAACAGCCAAGTATCAAGTTGTTCTTTCGGCTGAAGCTCTGCAAGATACCATGGTCACGGTCGTGGCACAGTATGTTACCGATGGTTCCTCTGCGAATAACTGCCTTGGCCTTTCAATAACGAATATCACCGTTGCAGCGGGTCGGAGTAATTCAGCATTCTATGGCATGACGATCAAAGACGGCACGATAGACACTGCTACAGGCATTTTGCTTGTGCCGACCATTGACCCAACGAATGTTGCGGCGCGAGCTCAGTATACGAGGGCCTATCCTGGGTTTGTCGCTATCTTAAACAATCCACCTAATGTTGATACGCAACCCACCAGCCAACCCATAGCGCCTTCGGTGTCTCCCGTGTCTCCTTATGACTCTATTATCATAAATACTCCCTTCACGTTTAGATATAAAGCAACTGATATTGCAGCCGATGTCACGGGGGCTCCACCCATTACGGTTGAATTCCAGTTTGAGGATGGGTCGTCTTTGGTTAGTACGGGTGCGATTGGCACAGTGACAAAAACCTTTAATGCGATTGGTGTCCAGACGGTATTCATGGTCGCGACGGATAAGGATGGTGGCGTGGGTACAGTCCCCTTCAAGATCAACGTGGTGGCACCTCCCTCAATTACTGTTTTGGTTCCCCCCGGCTCGGCGTCTATTTTTGAAAATAACGCCGCGTCCTTGTCATTTGAGGTTTACCTCTCGCGTTTGCCGAGCTCAGTCGGTATCACAAATCCTGTGGTTGTTTATCTTGATGTGACGCCTCCTAACGACGCGCTCAACGGTGCTATCACGGTTCCTGCATTCGTGAGCTTCAATCCTTCGCAAACAAACAAAACGGTCTACTTCCAGGTTCGAGATGGTACAGCGTTAAGTTCCTCACTAGGTTTTACGGTGGCACCGCGCATCGCAACGAATGCCGTAGGGGACAACATTTATTTAGAGAGAAATGCAGGAGAGATAAGAGTTCAGAACGTGGCTCCCGTTTTCCAGCTTCCTGTTAATGGAAGTACGAATACAATTGCCACGGTGGGACAGCCGTGCAACTTTAACTGGTCTGTGATTGATGTCCCGGCAGATAATCTGAACATGCAACTGGTGTGGACATGGGGTGACGGCACCTCCTCGACGACCAATGGCGGATCTGGGTCAATAACCCATACGTATATGGCAGCGAATTTGCAGACGCCTGTTAGCTTGACCGCTACAGACAAAGATGGTGCTATTACGATTATCAACTTCATTGTCATCGTTAAGGACTCCAAGAAGATCATTGCCTTGCCGATCGGACCCAACAAAAAAG
>Ga0247841_10003118_pt1 | contig 31406 bp, 31 predicted proteins | sample LaCruzMarch2015__2_FD_192410 | JGI IMG/M metagenome (GOLD analysis project Ga0247841, IMG submission 192410) | Freshwater microbial communities from meromictic Lake La Cruz, Castile-La Mancha, Spain - LaCruzMarch2015_18m | ecosystem: Environmental > Aquatic > Freshwater > Lake | place: Spain...
TACACATAAAACTGGTTTCCACTGATGCCGTATAGATACTTCCCTTTAAGATTCCCCATTCCCCTATGTTTGTCAGAAAAGGCACAAGGTCTTCATCATATGTACCTTGTTTGCAACACATAGCGCATGGGAAGCTTTGGCCTTTAAGTTGTTCCATGGCATCATTAAATTTCTGGTTTGTATCATCAACCCACGTCATTTAGCCCTCCTGTAACCTGTAGTAATTATGCATCATCCCAAAGTGCGCTTACGGAACTCATTGAATGTATTGCTCATCCTTCTCGTATAGTAGCCATAATGTTAATTTTTCGGATCATATAAGTCAATACACATAGGCGCAAGCTGAGTACTGATACTTTTGAAGAGTACCGTAACAGAAGAAGGCGCCGACTTTTTTCTGCAAAATAGCCCTGGCTGCGAGGAACAGGAGAATGCCTGCGCCGGCTATCTCAGCTATGAGACTCTGCAGCGTGGTCAGCATGTTGTTCAGCCAGCTGTAGAACACCACGGAGAATTCCGCCGCGGACTTCGGGAACTGCGGCGACAGCAACGGCCAGAAAAGCGTGACCGGGTCCAGCCACATGCTGTCCAATAAGAAGTGCATGAGCACGCCGAAGGCAAGGCAGAGCCCCCACTGCTGCCCTTTAAGCCTGTAAACGGCGATCCCCACCAGGGTGACCAGCAACAGGAAGAGCAGCGTGTGCGCAAAGATGCGGCCATTGCCCAGTTCCTGGGCGAAGACCACGCGGCCCAGCGGCTTGTCGATGAGGTCAGGCAGCAGGGCGCCCAGCAGTATAAAGCGGTAGTCCACCCTCAGCAGCGGCGACCGCACGGATTTGTCCACGGCGTAAGCCGCGCCCAGCGTGATGCCCGTGTGGGCCAGCAGGTACATGGCTCAATTATAACACCGGGACATTCCTAATCCCTCTGGGCACAGGGCGAAACGTACGGCTGCTTCCATCTCCCGCAACTTTTTAACGCTCAGCACGGCAAATCTGCTGAAATTGGGGGCTTTGAAAGAGTTGACAGTGGATATATAATAAATACATCACGACGAGGGAGCATCTTGTGGGTTCAGTCCCATAAGGTTCTCCCTCAATATTTTTCTATCTCGCCTGTCAACTCATCAAGAAAGGCAATCCTGCCCCTGGTTGCACTGCTTAACAGGTGAGAACAACCCTTTTTACCCGGTGCCAGGACCATATCCAGCTTATCCAGTATTATTAGCTTCTTCACAAGATTGTCGAAATCACCATCGCTGGTGATGATAATTGCCTTATCAAAGTTCTTTACCTCGTCCATAACCTGGAGCACAAGGTCAGCGTCACAATCGCATTTAGTTTTACCTTTGTCGATCTCAAATGACTTGCCGCAAACCGGGCAAATAACCGGCTTACCACCTTTTTTAGTAACATCCCTAAATTTCAAGGTATAGCCATACGACGTAAGAGTATCGTAGATATGCTGGTTTTGAGATATATGGCCTATGAAGTAATATGCGGTAGTTACGTTATGCCTTTTCTTCAAATACGATAGCAATTTATCGTACTTAAGCTGCACCCCCAACCCGACAAACGTCAGATGCAGATTATTGCCGTCGATAAAGGCATAATTATTTATTGGCATTAAATAGGATTATAACACAGGGGCCTGCCTACTCCTCCAGGCCCAGGGCGAAGCGTACGGCTGCTTCCATCTCCCGCAACTTTTTATCACTCAATACGGCAAACCTGCTGCGAAGGCAATCCTTCGGTATAGTAGTAATGATATCCAGGTTGATCACGCATTGCTGGGACAGGCCGTCTTTCTCTGACAGCGGTACCTCCGCAGGGATACCGCGGATGCGTGTGGTGACCGGGGCCACGATGACCAGCGAACGGACTGTATAGGCCTCGTCCCTTGATAAAAGGACTACCGGGCGTTTCCCGGCAGGCTGCCCCATCTCTGCCCACCATATCTCGCCCCTCCTCATAGCCATGATTCCTCAGCCAGGATAGCACCAGCAGATCTACGGGCTGCCTCAATCTCCTCTATGCTTTCCGGAGACCGCTCATACGCAAGGATGTAACGCTCACTCTTCTCCCGCTCATGCCGGCGATTTAAAAGCATATGCACCGCCCTGCGAAATAGCTCGCTCCGGCTTTCCCCACTTTTTTTCCTTTCGTGCTCTACCGCACTGAATATTTCCACCGGAAGGCTTATGGCAATTTTTGTTGTCTTTGGCATTAGCTCACCCCCCTGATTCATACCGTAGTATGACTATAGTATGAACCAGATTACATGTGTTGTCAAAACCGCTGCCGGCAGGTGATCACCACAGATGGACTAACCTGTTGTAATTCCATGTAGCCCTTTCTATAATTGGAGTGTACAACGCCATTGATAAATAGAGTAATACTATGGCAACAGTAAATTATATTAACATATTAGCGCTCTTCGATTCAGGTAATATGAGTATTTCAGAATTGGAAGGGGCGATTGATGCCCGTCTGTCTGAATTGCGCCTGAGTCCCGAGATGAATCCGGAAAAGCGCATATTATCAACTATTGATCTGTATTTACACGAGATGAAAGAAGGCTTCAGGGATGAAGCCGAATTATATGCGTTCATACAGGCCGCATTAGATGGAACGACGCAATCAAAGGACGTTAGCAGGGGTGTTACTGTACAGGAGCGGTGATATTCGGCTCATCCATATGTGAAATCAAGTCGGGATTTTGACTGATTCTTCTTGACAGGAACCATGCGATGAATGTGACCATTTAAAGGGGTCCTCAACGGATTTCTGCCAACCACACTCCTCTAATACCTCTTCTAAAGTCCCCATTTGTGCGCATTCCTTAAGAAAAATCGTTATTGCCTCACCAAATCTGCGCCTGGCTTCTTCCTCATTGCCCGCATAAGTGGATAAATCAAACGCAGGTGAATACGCAATGACTTTATCCCCTTCCCGGAAAAGAAACAGCGGTACTTTTGCTTCCATATACTGCATGTTATTATCCTTATTATACGCTAATCCACTCAATGACATTTTATTGAAGTTAAGTAGGGGTCACAACAAATAGCGCATGGGCATCGGAGGCATATGTTATCCCGCACTTTTTCAAGTGTCCCGGCCTATATGTTGCCAACACCGGGGTGCCGCTTCAGGTAGTCCTGCACAGCCGCGTCCACGGTCGGGAAAACATGCGAGCGGTCAATCTCCCCTGCAAACCCGGCGCGCTCAACCATGTCCCACACCGGCTGGTGCACCTCCGCGGCCATCATCTCGACGCCCGCCTCCCTGAGTCCTCTGATCAGGGTACGCAGCGTCTCGAGGCTGGTGATATCAAGGTTGTCGCAGGCCGACATATCGATGATCACGGCCCCGGGCGGCGGCGTGCTACCGCCGATGAGTTCACGCACGCTGTCGCGCACAAGCGACGCGTTTGCGAAATAAAGGGGAGCGTTCAGCCTGAAGATGATCAGGCCTTCCACGGGCCTGTCCTCGGGATGCCTTTGAATATCGGTGTAGGCCCCGGGCGACCCGGGCACGCGTCCCAGCACCGACACGTGCGGCCGGCTTGACTTGTAGATGACGTAGACCAGTGAGAACAGCACCGCGATGGCAAGCCCGGGCAGCACATCCAGCACCAGCACTCCCAGCAGGGCCAGCATGCCCAGCCAGAACTCCACCTTCTGCAGCCTGTAAAATTCCTTCATCTGGCGCACCTTCATCAGGTGTGAGACAGCGTAGATGATGAGCGCGGCCAGGACGGCCTCCGGCAGATCGGTGAAAAGCGGCGTCAGCGCAATAATGGTGACGAACCCCATCACGGCAGCCACCAGCAGCGAGACGGAGGTCCTGGCCCCGGCGCTGTCGTTTACCGATGACTGGGAGAGGCTGCCGCCGGCCGCAATGCCGCCCATGAGGCCGGATGACAGGTTGGCCACCCCGTAGGCAATGAGCTCCTGGTCCGGCTTTACCTCGTATTTATGCTTCTCGGAAAATACCTCTGCTGCGCCCAGCCCCTCGCTGAATATCACCAGGAACATGCCCAGTGCGCTGGGCAGAAGCACCCACAGGTCGTTTAACTCTACTTCCGGCAGGCCGATGGTAGGCAAACCCGCCGGGATTACACCCACCACTTTTACGCCGGCGGCGGAAAGGCCCAGCGTGGCGCTCAAGACGATGCCGGCAACCAGCACAACCAGGCCCGCCGGCACCTTCGCGGCATACCTGTGCAGCACGAACAGCAGCGCCAGGGCACCTGCGCCCACCAGCAGTGTAGTTATATTGGTCTGCCCCAGGTGGCCCAGCACGTACCAGATTTGCTGCAGGCTGTCACCATCCCCGGAAGATATGCCGAAAAGCTTGGGCAACTGCTTTACAGACACGTACACGGCGAGGCCGAAGATGAACCCCTCCATCACCGGCCGCGATATGAAATTGGTAATGAATCCCAGCTTGAGTATGCCACCCAGCAGGAACACGGCGCCCACCACCAGCACAAGCCCGCCCGCCAGGGCGATATAGGTTGCCTGGTCAGGCGGGTTGAGGGTCGTAATAACGGAGGCCAGCATCACCGCCGAAGCCGAGGTCGCGACCACCACCAGCTGCCTGCCGGTGCCGAAAATGAAGTAGGCAACCAGGGCTGCCAGCATGGTGTAGAGGCCTGCCTGCAGTGGCATGCCCGCCAGGCCCGCGTAGGCGATGCCCTCAGCCACCACGACGCCCCACAGCGTGATGCCGGCGATGACGTCCCAGCGCAGCAGCCCTTTTACATCATACTTGGGCAGCCACTGCGTCACCGGGAAAAACCGCTCTATAAATCCTTTCATCCTGCCTATCTCTGATCGGGTGACCCGGGACCCTTTTCAAGCAGCCGTTCCAGGTCCTCTATCTTTGCCTCGAGCTCTATATGCGATTGTCTCTGTTCCTGTATCAGGCGCCTCATCTCTGCCAGCGTCGCGGCGTGGTCAGTCCCTTCACTGCCCGGGCCCCTGCCGGTCCCCATACCCCTGCGCCTGGCTAAAAATGCGTTGGCCAAAAAACCGGTCAGCGTGCCTATGAGGGCGGTACCCGCGGTCATGACTATGATCCCCACCAGCCGCCCTGCCCCGGTCACCGGCACGATGTCACCGTAACCCGTAGTGGTGATGGTCTGCCAGATGAACCACATGGCATCCTGGGCAGTCGTTATCTTGGCGTCCGCAGCCATGCTCTCCACCTTTATAATGGCGATCCCCCCGAATTCCAGCAGCAGCATGATGAGGAAAAACACGATCAGGAAGGCTGTGGCAGCGCTGTTTTCCCTGATCTGCCGCCTGACATTCTGTGCGCCCCACTCGCGCAGCATGCCCATGGTGCGCAAAACGCGCATGATGCGCAGCAGCTTGGCCCAGTTGAGGGGGGTTGCCGAGAGAAGGTCGATCCAGCCGAACTGCCGGAAAAAATAGGCCGCTTTGGATTTGGCCAGAAGGAGGCGGATGATAAAGTCAACCAGGAATATGAAGCTGTACACCCAGTCCATGAGGGCCAGTACGCCGGCTATGTCGCGGTCCGACGTGACGTAGAAGAAAATGATATTCAGTATCGAGACGACGGAGAGGGCCGCTATGAAAATCTCATAGCTGACGTTCTTCAACTCCTCGGGGTGCTGCCTCACATGGGCCTCCTTATTTTTATGAAACATATCACACCGTTTAAACCTCCGTCAACCGGCGGCAGGCAACCCCCGTGCCGGGCAAATTTTCGTAAATGCGGGATATTGACATCCCAGTACTGTGCGCATAGAATACCAGCAAAACTATTTTAGGGAGGTAGATATGGCATTATTCGGATCTAAGGAATGGGCAGATGCATTCGTGGTAGCAGTAAACAGCAGCAAGGCCTACGAGGAAGCGGCCAAAACATGGGAAGGAGACTTTTATTTCATCGTTGAGCCGGGCGGCGCGGTAAAGGAACCCATGTATATATATGTTGATCTCTGGCACGGCAAATGCCGCAAGGCGGAAGTGGTCGCGGCGGCGGACAAGGCTAACTACAAGCCGGAATTCGTTATTGCAGCCACCATACCTGTCTGGAGGAAGGTCAACGAGAAGAAGCTGGACTCCATCCAGGCCATGGTCACGCGCCAGATGAAGCTGGAGGGTAACATGGGCAAGATCATGCGTGCGGTCAAGGCTGCGCAGGAACTTGTAAACGCGGTCGGCGCGGTAAACACCGAGTATCCAGAGTAATTCACTCAGTGCATATAAATAAAATTATTTTCCCGGTATTAATGTCGGGAGGGAGTTGTTATGCAGTTTTTTAGCGTCCCATTTACAGCCTTCGGAGACGATTCGCTATCATACCTGAATTCCATCAAAGGCAAGCGCGCCTTCATCGTGACCGATGCCAATGTGGTTAAGCTCGGCCTGGCCGACCTGGTCACAACCGAGCTGAAGACAGCCAATATCGAATACAAGATATTCGACGGGGTCGAGCCCGATCCCTCACTCAAAACAGTGGACAAGGCCACTGCCATAGCCAGGGACTTCAAGCCGGACCTGTTCATCGGGTTGGGCGGCGGGTCACCCATGGACGCCTCTAAATCCGTGTGGGCCTGTTACGCCGCCGGCATAGGCGCGCTGGACATATCGCCTTCAGCCTGGTACGACCTGAGGGCCAAGGCCCGGCTGATCTGCATCCCCACCACCAGCGGCACCGGCGCCGAGGCAACCTGGGGCATCGTCCTCACCGATACCGAGCAGAACCGCAAGGTGTCGCTCGGCTCCTACGAAACCATGCCCGACATCGCCATCCTCGACCCGCTCATGGTGATGACCATGCCGCCTCATGTCACCGCCGATACCGGCATGGATGCCCTCTGCCACGCCATCGAGGGTTATGTTTCGGCCTGGCGCAGCCTGCTTACGGATGGCCCGGGACTGGTGGCCATAAAGCTGGTCTTTGAAAACCTCAAGAAGGCCTTCGACAACGGCAAGGACGAGGACGCCCGCAAGAACATGATGGCTGCCGCCTCCATGGCTGGCACCTGCTTCATAAACGGCATGGCCGGCCTGGGCCACAGCACCGGGCACGCGCTCGGCGGCCTCTTCCACACGCCCCACGGGCGGGCCGTCGGCCTATACCTGCCTTACACCATGGAATTCATCATGCACGACTCGGAGGAGGCTGCGGCACGCTACGCCGAGATCGCGCGGTTCTGCAACATCTCGCGCGATAACGACGACAAGAAATGCGCCAAAGCGCTGGTGGAGGCGGTACGCAAGCTGGCCAAGAGCATGGGGCAACCCCTCTCAGTCAAGGACGCAGGCATCAAGCGCGAGGATTACGTCAAGCAGATGGAAGGCCTGGTGGACCGCGCGGTCAACGAGGCCATGTCCATCACCGTCACCAGGGTGCCCGATCCTGCAGACCTGGAGAAAATATTCACCTGTGCCTACGACGGCAAACCCTGCGACTTTTAAGGCGTATAATTAAGGACGGCCGGGAAACCGCAACATGCATGCATGGGGCGGCTTTCCTGTCGTCAATAGAATTAAATATAAAAGAGGTGCCTTTATGAACGGGTTTATGGGAAAGATACTGGTGGTTGACCTCACCAAAGGTGAGCTCAAGGACGAACCGATGAACGAGCAGTACGCGCGCGACTTCTTAGGCGCGGGCGGCATCGCCTGCCGCTACCTGGCAGACATGACCGACGAAAAAACCGACCCCATGGGGCCGGACAACCCGCTCATTTTCATGGCCGGCCTGCTCAACGGCACCGGCGGGCCCAGCTTCAGCCGCTGGGTAGTCGCCTCCCGCTCTCCCTACACCGGCTTTTACGGTGATGCCAACGGCGCGGCCCACTTCGGCTCCGAGTTGCGCTTCTCCGGCTACGACGGGCTCATCTTCAAGGGCAAATCCAGTAAACCCGTTTACCTCTACATCAAGGACGGCAAGGCGGAGCTCAAGGACGCCTCAAAGTTCTGGGGCAAGAACACTTACGACACGATCGAGGCTATGCGCACGGAATACGACGACCAGCGCACCCGCGTGGCCTGCATCGGGCAGGCCGGGGAGAACAAGGCGCTGATGGCCAATATCATGACCGAGGACGGCCACTGCGCCGGCCGCGCCGGCATGGGCTGCGTGATGGGCTCCAAGAACCTAAAGGCCATCACAGTCCGCGGCAAAGCCAAGATCCCCATGGCGGACCCCGAAAAATTCCGCGAGGCGGCGAAGGGCGCCATGGAAGAGGTCAAAACAGGCTTTGTCACGCAGGTGATGCACGATACCGGCACCGCCGGCTGGGTGGATTCCGGCATCGACTACGGCGACACCCCGACCAAGTATTACACCATCGCTACCATGCCCGAGGCCGCCGATATCAGCGGCGTGACCCAGGGTGAGAAATGGCAGGTGGGCAATACCGCCTGTTTCGGCTGCCCCATCGGCTGCCGCAAGGTGCTGCACATCAAAGAAGGCCGCTTCAAGACCGAAAAACCAACCGAGGGGCCGGAGTACGAGACCCTCATAGCCTGGGGCCCGCTGCTCATGATCGCGGACATGGGCGCCGTCAACCATTTCAATACGCTGGTCAACGGCTACGGCTTCGACTCCATCAGCTCCGGCGCCAGCGCGGCCTACGCTTTCTACCTGTATGACCTGGGCGTCATAACCGCCAAGGACACCGGCGGGCTCGAGCTGAAATGGGGTGACATCGATGTTGCTATCAAAGTGCTTGACCTGATAGCCAAGAACGAAGGTTTCGGCAAGATAGTGGGTGAAGGCACCAAGCGCATGGCCAAGAGGTACGGCCGGCCAGCCGGCGAGGCCGTCCAGTGCAAGGGCCTGGAATTCCCCATGCACGACCCTCGCGCCTTCAACTGCATGGGACTTGTTTATGCCACAAGCAACCGCGGCGCCGACCATAACAAGAGCGGTGCCTACCTGGTAGAGAACGGCATGGGCAACCCCGATCTCAACCTGGTGCCCGGAGACCGTTTCGAAAACGACAAGGCAGCGATGGTGGTGCTCTCGCAGAACTGGGATGCATTCACCGATGCCATAGGCCTCTGCCACTTCGCCATGATGTCCACCGAGGCCATCACCAATATGATAAAGAACTCCACGGGCTGGGACATGGACGTGGACTCCATGGTCAAGGCGGGCGAGCGCAATTTCCAGCTCATGCGCGCCATGACCTGCAGGTTCGGCGTCACCCCCAAAGACGACGAACTGCCGGAGCTCGCGCTGCGCCCCATACCCGACGGCGGCCAGCAGGGCAACGTCCCCGACATGGCCAAGATGCTGCCGGAATACTACGAGATCCGCGACTGGGACAAGACAACCGGCAAGCCCAGCAAGGCACGCATGGAGGCGCTCGGAATGGGTGCGCTGGCCGGCTCCTTCGGTATAAAATAGAGAACGTTGACCATCTCAACAAAGGTAACCAGGAACGACCGCTGGATAGCCGCCGATGCCTCAAAATGCGCGGGCTGCATTACCTGCATGCTGCGCTGTTCCTTCAGGTCGGGCAACAGGTTCAGCCTGTCCGCCTCGTGCATCCGGGTTGAGCGGCTGGTGGGCCGGCCAAGCGAGTTCGATGTCAGCTTCAGTGACGGTTGCGACGCCTGCCTCATGTGTGCCCGCTATTGCCCATATGGCGCGCTGACCGCAAGTAAAGAGCCGGATAAAGGCTGATATGAAGCTGGGCGGCTACGCGGGCAACATCCTTCACGTGAACCTTACGCACGGCACTGTGCGCAAGCAGCCGCTGGACGAGGAGATCGCCAGGGAGTGGATAGGCGGGGCCGGCATCAACAACCGACTGGCCCTCGACCTGATACGTCCCGATGTAGACCCGCTCTCCCCCGGCAACGCCATCATCATCGGCACGGGGCCTTTCAACGGCACCTTCATACCGGGGGCCTCCCAGACAATGTCGGTGTATAAATCGCCGCTCAACGGCTCCTTCCCCCACAGCAACGGCGGCGGCCTTTTCAGCAACTATCTCAAATCATCGGGCTACGACTACCTGGTGATAAGCGGGCGCTCGCAGTGGCCTGTCTACCTGGCAATTGAGGACGACAACGTCAGCTTGAAGCACGCCTCGGACATCTGGGGGCTGGACGGTTTCGACGCAGCCGACGAGCTCAGGCTCAAGCATTCCCCCTGCAGCATCATACCCATCGGCATAGCGGGGGAAAGGCAGTCGGCCATCTCGGTCACGCACATCGACAAGGGGGGCACCATCGGCTCCGGCGGCCTGGCCGCGGTGATGGGCTCCAAGAAGCTCAAGGCCATCGTGGCCTGCATGGGCAGCAGGTCCATCGAGGTGGCCGACCCGAAACGCCTGAACAGTATCGTGGACGGCATACTGGAAAAAATCAACAGCTACCACCTGCGGGACGAGATGATGAAGGGCGGCGCCATGACCATGACCTCCGGCTGGATACCTCCCGGCGTGGTGGCGCGCAATTCCTCGGAGCTCATCCCCTACCCGCCCAATTTAAACGACCTCAAGACAGAGCTTTACGATTTGCACAAGTCGGCCCGCAAAAAGATCGCCTGCGCGGCCTGCCCCCTGTCGGACAAGGACCGCATCGACCTGCCGGGCCTGCGCAGCAGCTACGACACAGCCGTTTTCATGGAGATGGCCGCCCTGGCATATTCCCCCGCCCTCGGTCACGGCGGTGGGCCGGTTGCCGACAGGTACAGGCTGGCCATCCAGTATTACGACGAGATCAACCGGATGGGGCTGGACAGGGTTTACAGCTTCAACGGCCTGGCCGACTACGTCATAACGCTCTACGAGCAGGGGGTGATCAGCAAGGCTGATACGGGCGGGCTGGAGCTCGACCGCAGCTACGACACGCTGCTGGCGCTGGTGCGCATGACGGCCGCCCGCGAGGGGTTCGGGGCCGTGCTGTGCGACGGTATAATGACCGCTTCGCGAAAGTTGGGCAACCTGGCCGCGGGGCGCGTGCAAAACGTGGTCAAGGGACAGTTCATTGCCTTCGACCCTCGCATGAGCGGCTTCCTGCCCATGCACCTCGGCATGCTGGTGCACCCCGGCCGCACGCTGGGCGTGTCCGCCGCCATGGGTGCGCCTTCCTACAGTCCCGGCCGGCCCCTGGCCGACATGAGGAAACAGGCTGCGCGCTGCGGTGTACAGCCGCAGGACATGCAACGCCTCTTCACGGCTGACACTTTCAACATGGGAGGCCTGGTCAGGCACGGCGAGGATTTCTTCGGGCTTTTCAACATGCTGGGGCTGTGCCACCGCCTGTATATCTCGCGCTTTTACAGCCTGGATACCCTGGCTGAACTGTATTCCGCCGTCACCGGCATCGAGACAGGCGGGGTTGAACTCAAAAGGGCCAGCGCCCGCATGTGGGACACGTGGCACACTCTAAACAGCCAGGCGGGCTTCACCCGCCGCGACGATGAACCGCCGCGCATCTGGTTCAAACCGCTCAAAAGCCCGGGGCACGAATACAGCCTGCACGACTACAACCTCAGGAACGAGCTGTCCCGCGGGGACATAACGGGCTACCTGGACGAATATTACAGCGAGCGGGAGTTGCAGGTGTAACCCATGGCCGGGGGAGAGAGCGGGATAAAGGGCGGCAATTATGCCGTTTCGTGGAGCGGGGGCAAGGACAGCTGCCTGGCGCTTTACGAGGCGCTGCGGCTGGGCTGCAAGGTTACGCACCTGGTCAACTTTATCTCGAACGAGGAGAAGAGGGTCAGGTTTCACGGCACCGATGCCGGCCTGATCGTGTTGCAGGGCGCCGCGCTGGGCATGGAAGTGGCACAGTTTGAGACGGATTGGGACGGCTATGAACGGGATTTCAAGGCCGGGGTGCGGGGGCTGCTGCCCACTGGGCTAAAGGGGATGGTGTTCGGTGACATCTACGTCGATGAGCATAAGGAATGGGTGGAGAGGGTTTGCGGCGAGATAGGCATCAAGGCACTGGAGCCACTCTGGAACCGGCCTGCCAGCGATGTGCTCAGTCAATTTATAGAACTCGGCTTTGAGGCGGTCGTCGTGAGCGCAAACACCAAATACATCGATGAAGAATGGGTGGGCAGGGCCGTGGACAGCGATTTCCAGGATTATCTCAGCAGCAAAGGCATCGACCCCTGCGGCGAAAACGGTGAGTACCACACGGTGGTGATCAACGGCCCCCTCTTCTCGAGGAGGATATCACTGACGGCAGGCCCCGTGATAGCTAAAGGTGAATTCCGGCTGATGGATATCGTGGATTTCAGGCTGGAAGACGCCGCCACTTAAGCGGCTTTTGCTAGCAGCGCCCTTTTAACCCGTCTTTGCGAGTAGCGCCTTAATTAGATGTCTTTGCGAGTAGCGCCCTTTTAAACTGTCTTTGCGAGGAGCCCGCAGGCGACGAAGCAATCTAACCCCATGCAATGCGATTAGATTGCCGCGCTTCGCTCGCAATGACAGGTAAAAGGTAGCGCAGGCGACGAAGCAATCTAACCCCGTGCGATACGATTGGATTGCCGCGCTTCGCTCGCAATGACGAGGGCCAAGAGGATTGCCCGACTGTTTGATCCTTCGGATGCTTCATCAGATGCTGATGACCCTGAAATTTTTGCCTTTGAAGTAGGCCAGGGCTGCCAGGGATGCGAAGACAATGACTAACACGATCAATACCAGTACCAGCGCCTGGTTCATATCCCCGTCCTGGACGGCAAAATAAATCGCCAGCGGGATGGTCGCGGTTTTACCCGGTATGTACCCGGCCAGCATCAGTGTTGCGCCGAATTCACCCAGAGCCCTGGCAAAAGCCATGACGGCGCCGGCCGCCACGCCGGGCCAGGCCAGCGGCAGGGTGACTGACCAGAAAGTCCTCCACTCACCGGCCCCAAGCGTACGGGCAGCATTCTCTATACTTGCATCGACCTGCTCAAAGGCCCCGCGGGCGTTCATGTACATGAGCGGGAAGGAAACCACGGTAGCAGTGATAACCGTGGCCGGCCACGAAAAAACCACCGTCGTCCCGAACAGCAGCAGTGCCTGCCCGATGGGACCATTTTTGCCGAAGAGCATGAGCAGGCCCAGTCCCACCACGGTTGGCGGTAAAACAAGCGGGAGAATAAGGATACCATCAACTAAACCCCTCATCCTCCCTTCATACCTGGCCATCCAGCGGGCGGCAGCTATACCCGTAAAAAAGGTGATCACAGTGGCCGTAAAAACGGTGGCTAAAGAAATCCACAGCGGAGACAGGTAGGTATCTATCATCTGCAACACCCTGCTATGCGATCAACCATAATAACTAATGCCTGACCAGGCCGAAGCCATACTTCTCAAAGACAGCCCCCGCCTGGTTGCCGAATAGAAATTCCTCGTAATCCATGGCGGCCGTCCTGTCATTGCCCGTATTTATAACCGCCACCGGGTAGATGACTTTTCCGTTGATACCGTCCGGGGCATTGGCCACCACATTGACCGCCCGGGACACCTTAGCATCGGTCAAAAATACGACGCCGGCGTCAACGTTGGAACTTTCAACATATTGCAGCACCTGCCGCACGTTGGCAGCAAGCACCAGCCTGGATTTCAATGCATCCGTTATCCCCAGTTCACTAAAAATATCACGGGCATACATGCCGGCGGGGACCGAACCGGGATCACCTATGGCCACTTTCTTAATCTTATCGCCTGCAAGGTCGTTAAAACTTGTGATCCCCAGGGTGCTGTCGGCGGGCACTACCAGGACGACCCTGTTGGATAACAGGTCCCGGCGTGTATTATCCACTATCAAGTTCTTCTTCTGAAGCGCATCCACCTGGGCAGGGGAAGCCGAAATAAACACGTCCACCGGGGCACCGTTCTCGATCTGCTGCTGCAGGGTCCCCGATCCACCGAAGCTGGCAGTGACAGTCACGTCCGGCCGTTCCAGCTTATAAAGGACATTGATCTCACCTATGGCATCGGTGAGGCTGGATGCTGCCGACACATTCACCGCCTCACCAGGCTTGAAGCAACCGGCCAGCGAAAAGGCCGTGACCAGCAAAGTAATGGCAATGCCCGTACCGTGCTTGGAGGCCATGATATCTCTTCTTCTCAGCCCCCGCTCACCAGGCGGGACAGCTTCACATTATCGTTCTCCCTGAGCACCGTGGCGTTCCAGACCGGTTCGCCGTTCACGTGCACGACCACGGCCTTCTGCATGTAGGTTGGCAGCTTGAGGAAGGTCAGCAGGCCGCGCACCGTGCACTTATCGTCCACTTCAACCACCGAGTCGCTGGCGTAACCATCTATCTTAATTAACTTGCTGTAGCTGAGATTGATCTTCATATCGTCAACCTACTTCCTCTTGATAGTGCCCATCGTGACCAGCAGCAGTATTCCGAAGCCGTTGAAAAGCTGCTGGTTCCCCATCAGCTTCAGGTCATAGTTGTTCATGGCCGCCTGCATCCCCGTGGCACCGCCCAGGGCCAGCGCCTTGAAACCTATGTCGGCGTTTTTGAAGACAAGCGCCAGGTCGTAATCCTTGAGTAACTTATCAGACGAGTACCTCCCGTCCGTGATCACGAAGCGCCTGCCCCTTTTGCCATCCGCAGTCATGACAACGAAGGCGCAGTTCATTGGGCTGATCAATTCCCTGAAGGCCTTGTTGGTTTTGGCCGCGAGGCCCATCAAGAAACCGATAACCGCCAGCAGCATCGAGAACAACATATCACATACACCTCCGCGTTTGATTCATGTGAAAAGGTACCCGGGATAGAGCTCCTTTAAACCCACCAGCGACATGACCTCGTCGTTTACCGGGTTGTTGAACACGTAGCGGGGGTCCCCGGACTGGATAATCCTGCCCCCGGAGTACACCATGACCCTGTCGGCCAGTGCAAATACCTCGAGGACGTTGTGCGTGACAAGTATTGCCGGTATGCGGAATTCCTGCTTGACCACGTTCACCAGGCACTGGCGCATCTCCAGGCGGAGCTGGTCGTCCAGCGATGAGAAGGGCTCGTCCAGCAGCAGTACCTCCGGGTTGCGCATGAGGGCCCGCGCCAGGGCCACCCTCTGCTTTTGACCTCCCGATACCTGGTGCGGGTAGCTGTCCATGTGGCCGTCCAGGCGGAAAAGCTTCATCATGTCCAGTGCCTGCCCGCGGGCTTCCTTCCCCGCCGAACTGCCGGCCCCGAATAAAATATTCTTCTCCACCGTCATGTGGGGAAAGAGCGCCAAATCCTGGAATACATAGCCGACCGACCTCTGCTGCGGGGGGAGGTTGACCTTCATATCTTTGCTGTAGAGCAGCCTGCCGTTCAACCTTATATGCCCGTCGCCCTGCGGTGCTATCCCTGCGATGGCGCGCAGTGTCATGCTCTTACCGGAGCCGGAATGACCGAAGAGCACCACCAGTTCATCACCCTGTGTCCACCCCACGTCCAGCGTAAATCCGCCAACCTGCGTGGCAATCCTCAGGTCCAGGCTCACAGCGGCACCCCCGCATCGATTTTGCGCAACCCGCGCCTCATATCCTCATAATCACCGGGCGTGTCGATATCAAGCAGAATATTGCCGTCGGCAACCGGCAGGGTAACAATATCTGCACTGTGAAGGCCCAGTATCCCGCCCAGGCCGCCTTCCCCACCGTAATTTATAATTTCCCCGGCAAAGCGGGCCGCGAACAGCGGTGGATGCCCGCGCTTCCCACCATAAACGGGGACCAGTATCTTGCCCGGGTGACGGCCATAGCTCTCCGCCAGGTAGCTGATGGTCGCTGAATTGACCAGCGGCACGTCAGCAGGCATGAGGAAAAATGCCGCTGTGGACGGGTCCAGGCTCTTCACAGCCGCCTGCACGGAGGAGAACATGCCCTCTGCATAACGGTAGTTGATTATCACCTCTACACCCAGCCTGTTGAGCACCGGGACCAATATCTTCCTGCGGTAACCAGCCACAACACGGACGTCGGATATCCCCGCGTCCCTGAACGAGCCGACAACGCGCTCGATGACAGTCTGCCCGCCCAGGTCGAGCAGCGGCTTGAAGCGCCCCATCCTGGCTGAGTACCCGGCCGCCAGGATCAGCGCCGTTATCCCTGTGTGTTGCATTTCCTCTTGTGTGCCCTCACTTCTATCAGTTCCCCCACGATGCTCACCGCTATCTCGGCCGGGGTCTCGGTGTCGATTTTCAGGCCGATGGGACAGTGTACCTTCTCAAGCTGCCCGGCGGTGGACCCGTCCGAAAGCAGCGATTTATATATGGCGTCCCGCTTGCGGTTGCTGCCGATCATGCCTATGTAGCCGGCCCCTGAGCGCAGGGCCTGCCCCAGGACCTCCCTGTCGTAAAGATGTCCGCGCGTAACTATGACCACGTAGCTGTCATCATCCATATCGAGACCGGTAAAACAATCATCAAACGATTTGAGCACGACCACCTCGGCGGGATGGGCGAACCTTTCCCGGTTGGCAAACTCGGCACGGTCGTCCAGCACCACCGTCATGAAGCCCACACGCGCTGCCAGGTCGTTGACCTCCCGCGATATGTGCCCGGCGCCGAACAGGTAGAGCACGCCCGTATTGAGTATAAGATCGACCCAGAACTGCCGTCCCTCGATCTCCACCAGGGCCGGGCCAGCCAGGCCGTGCACCATGTCCGTCAACCGGCCCGATATACCGGCCGACCCGTCCGAGCCGGTGGCACAGGTGCTGCCCGGAGCGAGCACCAGGTGCTCCAACGGGCCGGGGCCTTTATCCCCGGCGGGAAGGGTGGTGACCAGAAAGCTCCTGTGGTTGTGCCTCCTGCTGTGCAATAACCCGGCGAACATCCCGGCTGTCTCCCGGTCGGCCGGCAGGTGCTCGAGCAGCAGCTCAAGCTTGCCCCCGCAAACCATGTCCGCCGTGGTCAGGTCATCCCCCGTCATATCGAAGGACAGCCGGGCGAAGCCTTTTTCATGGAACAGTTCGACTGCCTTTTTCTGTGCGGCCGCCTCGATCAGCCCGCCGCCTACGGTGCCTTCGATGCCGCCGTCCCTGCGTATGACCATGCTGGAGCCCACGTGGCGAGGGCCGGAGCCTTTTACGCTGATGACCCGGGCCAGCACCAGGTCTTCACCACGGCCCAGCAACCCGGCAATAATATCCAGGAGGTCAGTCACCCATCATCTCCCCGCGCAGGCAAGGATGGCCCTTTTTACCAGTGTCCTGGCGATGGCCACCATGTACTTGTTGTGCTCAAGCGGCTTGGCTTCAGCCACGGCGGCCGCCCCGGCCTCGTCCGCGGATTTTTCGTCGATGACCCTGCCGGTTATGACCTGTTCAGCCCCGGCGGCCCTGTAGGGCACGACGTGGACGGCGTTGAGGCATATCCTTGCCGCTGTGACCTTATCGTCCTTGCGCGTGACCATGACCGCGCAATTGACGATGGGGAAGTCGATGGACCTGCGCAGTGCGAACTTGAGGAATGCGCTGGATGAGCCCGCCGCGGGCACGGGCACCTGTATCGCGGTAACTATCTCGTCCGCCTTGAGCACCGTGGTCTTGACCGGCTTGACCTCGAAGAATTTTTCCGCATCGATGGTGCGGCTGGAGGTCACGATTTTAGCATCTAAAGCAACCAGCGCCGGTGCGGTGTCGCTGGGATGCACCGCGAAACAGCCGCCGGAGACGCTGCCGCCGAAGATGGAGTGGTAGCGGTTGTCGCCCTTGATGGCGTAGCACCTGCCTCCCTTCTTCCTGAGGCAGGAGAACCTGTTGTTCTGGTTGCGGTAATACCAGCACCTGATGTCCTGGCAGATGTTGCCCCCGATGGTACCCATGTTCCTCAGGTGCGGCGAGGCGGTCCTGCCCGCCGCCTGGGCCAGGGCAGCATATTTTGACTTGACGGTGGCGCTGTCGGCGATTTCGGCCAGCAGTGTCAATGCCCCTATATCCAGCATGCCGCCCGATTCCTTTATATAGCTCAACCCCTTGATGGTCTTGATATTTACCAGCGCTTCGGGGTAAGCCGGCAGTACGGCGTCCTTCATCTTGCCCAATACATCGGTGCCGCCGGCTATGACGGCAGCCCTCTCGCCGTAGCGCCCCATGAGGGCCACGGCCTCATCCACACTGTACGCGTTGAAATGTTTAAATTCCTTCACATTAGCCCCCTTGCCCTTATTTTGCCGCCCGCAGCTTGCCGGCGGCTTCCTTCACGGCTATGGGATGCTGCGGGTAGGTGCTGCAGCGGCACAGGTTGCCCGAAAGGGCTTCGACTATCTCCTCCTCGGTAGGGTCCTGGTTGATATCTAGCAGCGCCTTGGAGGCCACCACGAAGCCGGGCGTGCAGTAGCCGCACTGCATGGCGTGGTTATTAACGTAGGATTCGATCAGCGGATGCCCACTGGCGGCGATGCCCTCCACCGTCTCCACGGTCTTGCCGTCGCACTCGATGGCCAGTATCATGCAGGAGAGCACCGGCTTGCCGTCCACGATCATGGTACAGGACCCGCAGGCGCCGCGGTCGCAGAACTGCTTGGCGCCGGTCAGGCCCAGCTTGTCGTGGATGAGGTAGTAGAGTGTCCAGGCCGGCTCCACATGAAAAACATGCTCCGCCTTGTTGACGGTCAGTTTTATACGGCCCTCCGCTGCAGGCAGTCCATGTCCCTTGTGCGTCTTGAAAACATGGCCCTTCAGCCCTTCCGGGGATTCGTGTGTTTCCCCGCAGTAGGGGCAGTTCACCCTGGTTGTTTCCTTGTTCAATTTCTCTCCCTCCTCAGTAGATTGCTTCGTCGCCTGCGCTCCCTTTTATTCGTCATCGCTGTTCTCCCTTTTACCCGTCATCGCGGTGAGCCGAAGCTGCGAGCCGAAGGCACGGCAGGAAGCGTGGCGATCTGTCCCCGGCGGATGGATTGCCGCGGCCGCTGCGGCGGCCTCGCAATGACGTTTTTGGGGTGCGCTCCTCGCAATGACGTGGCGCATGTTATATCTTGCCCAGTGCCTTCAATATTTTATCCGGGGTGATGGGCAGCTCCTCCACCCAGACCCCTGTGGCATTGTGTACCGCCAGTGGCAGTAGCCCCGGGACGACCGTGGCGATGTCCTCGCCTATGCCGGTCAACCCGTAGGGCCCGTATCCCATGCCCGTCTCGACCAGTATGGTCCCGATGGGGCCCAGGTCCTTGATAGTGGCTATCTTGTAATCGAGCAGGTTGCCGTTGAGCATGACGCCTGTGACGGGGTCGTGCACAACCTCCTCCAGCTTGGCCCGGCTCACACCCATGATGCTGCCGCCGTACTGCTGTCCTTCGCAGCTCATGCGGTTGATGACCTTGCCCACATCGTTGACGTTGACCACCCTGGTCACGATGACCTCACCGGTCTCGGTGTCCACCTCCACCTCCATGAAATGCGCCTGGCGGCAGAATGTGGGCCTGGGGTTAGTCGGGTTCCAGGCACGGTACTGCACATGGTAACCTGCGGCGAAAAGCGGCTCCGACCAGCCGGCCCTGCCGCTCGTGTACTCGTTGGTGGAGAATGGCCCGGCCTCGCCGGCCAGCCTGACGAAATCCGCCACGCTCATCTGCCTTGACGGCTCGGCCTTGTGGAAAATCATGCTGTCCTTTATATCCAGGTCCTCCGGCTTGCAGTTGGGGAAGGCGGGTTGGTAACCGCCCCTCTGCGTCGCCGACGAGGGACTGGTGGCGGACTCCAGTATCTTCTGCTTGAGTATCCTGGCGGCGTGCCGGACCGCCCAGCCGTTGACCGACATGTTGGTGGAGGAATCGGGCGTCATGCGGAAGAAGCCGCGGTAGACCTGCGGGTTGTAATTGACATCCTTGAGCAGGAACCCGAGCTCGTCGGCCGCTACCTGGCAATAGGTGCTCTCGGCATCGACGCCGTTGTCAGCGCCCATGGCCATCAGCGTGGCCGTGCCGTCGGTCCTCTCGATACGTATGGCAAACTCGCCGCTGCCGGCCGAGTCGTCCCACTCGTGGGTCCAGTTGAACCCGACACCGTGCATACGCCCGCTGGGCAGCTTCCGCGCGCCCGGCTTGTGCCAGGCCGCGTCCCAGTTTAACTCTGCCTTGCCCTTCTCGATGCACTCCCTCAGGCTGTCGCGCTGGGGGAAGCCCCTTTTCTCTTTCTCCTGACTGGCCCACTCCATGTCGTGGCCCATGCAGCCGTCGTTCTTGAGCGCAACCTCCGTGGGGTCCATGCCCAGTTCGGAGGCCACCCGGCCGAATATCATGGACTGTGTCAGCACCGCCGGCAGCATCTCGCAGCGCGTCGGCACGGTGTGGCCCTTGTTGACCCACACCGACTTGCTCTGGCCACGAAGGTTCTTGATCTGTGTATTATCGTGCAGGTGCAGTGCCGGGCCGAAGACCGGCCAGATGCAGTTGGCTTGGTAGAGGGTGGCGTCAACCGCCGTGATGGAGCCGTCATTCTTGAACCCCAGCTTGACGAAATATGTCCCCTCGTCCATCGAGCCGCCGAAAAAATCCTCGCGCCTGGTCAAGGTGTACTTGACCGGCCGCCCCACCCTCTTCGAGACGCAGGCGGCGCACCACAGGGGGCCCAGGTTCCAGTCTACCTGGCTCCACCCGCCGAAGCTGGCCCCCTGGCTGAGTGAATGGATCTCTATCTTGCTCATGGGTATGCCGCCGAACCAGTCGGCCATACGGCTCCTGGACAGGTGGACACGCTGGTGCTTGAGCCAGATCTCGGGACTGTCGCCGTTCCACTTCCAGACGCCGCAGGGCCGCTCCGGCCCGACCCATGTGTTGGCGGTGCGCTTGAAGCTGAACTCCACCACCTTATCTGCTTCGGCAAACCCCTTCTTGAGATCGCCGTGCGAAAGCTCGTCGAAGGCGCCCCGGTTGAAATGGTTCCCGTCGCTGTAGCGCTCGGGGAAACTGAGCGGCGCCGACGGGTCGGCTGCTGCTACCGGGTCGAGGTTGAAGGGGCGCTCCTCCCAGTCGATCTCAATCAATGCCAGCGCCTCCTCGGCGATGGCCTCAGTCTCGGCCGCCACAGCGGCACCAACCAGTTCACCCTCCATGTGGGCCACCCCGGATAGGGGCTTGTCCAGGGCGCCGAAAAAGACGGCCGTCTTGCCCACGATCTCGCCCTTCATGACCTCCGGGTCGTCGTAACGCAGGACGTAGCGCACGCCGGGCAGCTTCTCGGCCTTGCCAGTATCCATCCTGAGTATCTTTGCGTGAGGGTACGGGCACATCAGAAGGCGCATGTGCAGCATGCCGGGCAGCTGGACATCCATGGTGTAATCGGCCTGCCCCGAGGCCTTGGCCAGCCCATCTACCCTGCGGGGCATCTTCCCGCCTATATACTTGTACTCGCGCAGCGGGTACTTGTCAGCATTGAGGTTATCCAGCATCTCCAGCATACGCTCTGTCTGGTCCTGTGGTTGCGTGCTCATCTCATACCCTCCTTTAATTCAACCAGTTCACCGCCGAGGTAGCTCCTCAGGAAGTGCGACTGGCCGACCCTGTCGATGTACTCGTTGTAAAAATATCTGAGTGAATCCAGCACGGGCACGGCCGCCGCCTGGCCCAGGCCGCACAGCGACGCCGCAGCCATCACCCTGGCCAGTTCCTCCATTGAGTTTATGTCCCTCTCATGTCCTTCCCCCTGCCTCAAGCGTCCCAGTATCTCGAGCATCACCTCGGTCCCCTCGCGGCAGGGCGTGCATTTACCGCAGGACTCCTCGCTGAGGAAACGCATGTCGCTGTAAACGATGTCGATGATGTCCCGCGTCGAATTGAATACCACCACTGAGCCCGATCCTAAAAATGTTTCGTGCGACAGTGGTGTGTCGATCATGTACCCCGGTATGATATTGCCCGCTGCCCCGCCTATTTGAATCGCCTTTACTTCCGCTGCACCGGCCAGGTCCACCACCAGCTCTCTGAGCGGGCTGCCGATCTCCAGCTCATATACCCCCGGCCGGCTGACATCGCCGCTCACACTGAAGACCTTGGTGCCCTTGCTTCTGCCGCTTCCCATGGCGCTGAACCAGCCGGCTCCTTTATTGATGATGTGGGGGACGTTCATCAGGGTCTCGACGTTATTGATGATGGTCGGCATATTCCACAGCCCGCGCGCAGCCGGGTAGGGCGGTTTGTAGCGCGATTCACCCCTCTGGCCCTCGATGGAATTCATGAGCGCCGACTCCTCGCCGCACACGTACGCACCGGCCCCTTCGAATACCCGGATATCCGTATCCTTCAAATAGCCTTTAGCCCCGGCCTGCTCAATAGCAGAGACAAGCAGGCTGTTGAGCGAATGGTACTCGTCCCTCAGGTATATATAGGCCTGCCGGGCGCCTATTGCCAGGCCGGCTATGAGCATCCCCTCGATCAGCCCGAAGGGGTCGTGGGACAGTATGTACTTGTCCTTGAATGCACCCACCTCCCCCTCGTCGGCGTTGCAGATAAGATACTTCTGCCCGCCTCTGGCATTAAGTGCCATCTCCCACTTTAGGCCGCAGCTGAAACCGGCGCCGCCGCGGCCCGTCAGGCCCGATTTTTTGACCTCCTCTACAATGGCCCTCGGCTTCATCCCGCGCGCTTTCCCGTAAGCCTTAAAGCCTCCCGCCTTGAGATAAGACCCGATGTCCTGCGGATCGACGGCCCCGCAGTTGCCCAGTACAATGCGTTTTTCCGCCACTAACATCCTCCTGTCAATAGGATTTCAGTATGCCGGCTATCTTATCGGCCGTCAGGTCCCCGTACAACCTGTCGTTTATCATCATGGCCGGCGCCTGGTCGCAGGCCCCGATGCAACTGACCAGCTCCAGCGTGAATTTTCCGTCGGGAGTTGTCTGGCCCGGGCCTATGGCTATCTCCCGCCTGATGCCCTCCACCACCACCGTGCCGTCCTTCATCTCGCAGGGCAGGCAGTTGCACACCCTGATAACGTTGCTGCCCACCGGGGATACGGGCAGGTATGAATAAAACGAGGCCACCCCGTAAACCGAATTGAGAGGGATGCCCGCCTGCCCAGCCACCGCAGCCATGGTCTCCTTAGAAAGATAACCCTTGTGTGCTACGTCTTTTTTGAGTTCCGGCAAAATTTCGGCGCCGGGTCCACCGCCTGCGGTTGTTTTATTTTTATCGCTCATCTCTGCATGCCCCCTTCAATACTCAGACTTTGACCGGCCTGGCCAGCGCCCCCGTGGGGCAGTGCTCGATGCACACCAGGCAATCACGGCAGGCCTCCGTGGTTAGAGCCTCATCGAAGCCGCTGACCACTTTTGACCTGAACCCGCGGTAGCCTATGCCCAGCACGTTTTTGCGGGCGAGGTCCTGGCAGGCCCTGACACATTTGCGGCAGAGGATGCACTTGGAAAGGTCCCTCCTCACGTAGGGGTTGGATTCCTCGGCCGGGTAAAACCGCGGAGTTTTGACATTGAAACGCGGTGCGCCCACCTCGTAGTCCGAGGCCAGGTTGTGCAGCTTGCAGTTCTCCGCGTTGGGATCGTTCACGCAGTCACCGCTGTGCCCGGTCAGCATCAGCTCCACTATGACCTTGCGCGTGGCCACCACCCTGGGGGTGCGGGTGAACACCAGCATGCCCTCGACGGCGGGCGTGTGGCAGGAGCCGACCAGTGTTTTAGCGCCCTGCACCTCCACCACGCATACACGGCAGACCCCCGTGGGCAGCAGTCCCTTGATATTGCAGAACGTGGGGATGGTGATGCCAGCCGTCTCGGCTGCCTCGAGAATGGTAGAACCTTCATGCACCCTGACCTTTTTCCCGTCTATGATGACATTGATATTGCCCATCTGCATACCTCAACTAACATATTTGACCGCCTGGCAGCCGCCACATATTTACGTCCGCTATAGTATAGCCTGATGTTTTCAATCCCTCAAGGGGTATTTTGCGGGGATACGGCACGGATTGAAAAATATTACTGTGCTGTCAGGTATATTGACAGCTGTGGGAGCGAGAGATATACTTCGGGCATAGATATAACTGAAAGGATAATTCACCGCTTCAGATATTATTGAATTCGGCAGGGAGGCAAGTGTCAATATGGGGAAACCCGGAGGTACCACAGGCAGGGCGGGGAAAAAGAAGCCGGAAGAAAGGGAAGTCCGCAACCGGAAACTGAGGGCTGAGGCCGAGAATAAGGTCGCACGCTCCGCCGGTAAAACTCCCCCGCTGAAAGAGCAGGACCTGGATAAACTTGTGCATGAGCTGGAGGTGCACCAGGTCGAGCTCGAGATGCAGAACGATGAACTGCTCCGGTCTCAGGCGGAACTGGAAAGCGCGAAAGAAACGTATTTTGAGCTTTATGATTTAGCTCCCGTAGGATACTTCAGCATCAGCGAAAAGGGCGTCATCCTGGAGGCCAACCTCACCGGCGCCAACATGCTGGGAATGGTGCCGCATGATTTACGCGCAAAGATATTTTCCAGCTTGATTTATAAAGAAGACCGGGATATCTACTACCTGCACAGGCAGAAGCTTTTTGAAACACAGACACCGCAGGCATGCGAGATGAGGATGGTGCGCAGGGACGGCCCGCTGATTTGGGCTTTGATAGAGGCTACCCTGGCCCGGGATGGCAGGAGCGGGAAACCCATATGCCACGCGACCATGAGCGATATTACCGAGATCAAGCAGGCAGGCGATGACCTGTTGACGAGCGAGGTACGTTTCCAGAATATCTCCGCCATAACTTCGGACATTGCCTATTCATGTATAACCGGTGAGGATGGCAGTTATTCCATTGACTGGATTACGGGAGCGGCAGAACGCATCACCGGCTACTCCTGCGAGGAGATCAAGGCGCAGGGCTGCTGGCGTTTCCTGGTCGTCGAGCAGGACCAGTCTCTCTTTGAGCAAAATGTCACCGGGCTCACCCCGGGTACGCAAAGCTCGTGCCAGCTACGAATCAGTCATAAAAACGGCGGTACTGTTTGGATCGCATCGTCAGCCAAGTGTGTTCAGGACCCAAAGTCTGCGGGGCGCCTTTTACTCTATGGCGGCCTGGCAGACATCTCCGCGGCAAAGCGGGCGGAGGGAAGAATTCGGGAGAGCGAGAAGCAATACCGCCTGCTGGCTGAGCATACTACCGATTTTATATGGATGATGGATATGGACCTCAAGCCTGTCTACCAGAGTCCTTCGGCGGAAAAGCTCACCGGCTTCACGCACGACGAACTGGTGGAATTGCCGTTTGAGAAGCGCGTCACGCCCGAATCGCTTAAATTGGCATCCGAAATATTTTTAGGTGAACTGCCAAGGGTACTGACAGAGCCGGCCTATAATCCAGTACACAAAATAGATCTTGAGATTTACCGCAAGGACGGCTCAACCCTGTGGTCGGAAAATAAATTCAGTGTCATAAGGGACGAGAACGGCAGGCCCATATCCATACTGGGTGAGGCCCGCGATATCACCCAGCGCAAACTGGACGAAGAAAAACTTGTAAAAAGCTATGAAGCTACCAAGAAAGCGCTGGATGACGCTATCAACACCATGGTCAAGATCGTGGAATTGAGGGACCCCTACACTGCAGGCCACCAGCAGAAGGTGGCCGGCCTGGCAACCGCCATAGCCGGGGAAATGAAGCTGGAAGATGCCCGCATCGAGCAACTCAGGACGGCGGCACTTATCCACGATATCGGTAAAATGTATATCCCGTCAGATATCCTGAGCAAACCCGGGAAACTTTCTGAAATTGAACTCGGCCTGATCAAAACACACTCTAAAAGCGGCTACGATATTGTAAAAGGCATGGATTTTCCCGCTGCCGTTGCGCTGGCCGTCCTTCAGCACCACGAAAGGCTGGATGGCTCGGGTTACCCCAGCCAGCTAAAGGGTGCGGATACGTTACTGGAAGCCAAAATACTGGCGGTAGCCGACGTGGTTGAAGCAATGGCTTCACACCGCCCATACCGGCCCGCACTGGGTGTGGATAAGGCATTGGAAGAGCTGTCAAACGGCAAAGGCAAGCTTTATGATCCTGACGTGGTGGATACCTGTATAGAACTATTAAACAGCGGTAAATTTGCTTTTTAACCTGCATAACAAATGGATTTAATCTTTCATCCCAACATCGTCGCACTCTCCCTGCTTATCCCGGTCCTGATATCGGGTGGGCTTGCCATATATACTTTTGCCAGGCCGCCGGTGGTTGGCTCCCGTGTCTTTGCATTCCTCATGCTGGCTGTATGCGTGTGGTCGTTTTTTTACGGGCTGGAACTGTCATGCCTATCGCTGGATGCCATGCTGACCTGCGCCGCATTCGAGTACCTGGGGATTGCCACCGTCCCTGTGCTCTGGCTGATGTTAACCCTGCTGTACACGGGACGGGAAAAAATGGTGAACCGCAGGAATGTCATCCTGCTTTTCATCATCCCGTTCATAACCATTGTACTGGTGGCCACCAACCCCCTGCACCATTTATATTACAGCTCAGCAGGCCTCGACAACAGCGGCCTGTTTCCGATGATGGCGTTAAGCAGAGGCCCGTGGTACTGGGTAAACTCAGTTTACTCGTATGCCCTGCTCCTGGCAGGCACTATTTTGCTGATTGTAAAGCTTGGGGGAGCGGGCACTGTATTCCGCAACCAGGTAATCGCCATGCTGGTAGGTGTATCCGTGCCGTGGGTAGTGAATATCCTTTATGTGGCCTTCGGACTAATGCCCCTGGGGCACGTCGACCTGACGCCTTATGCCTTCGCGGTGAGCGGAGTGGTGATCGCCTGGGGCATGTTCCGTTATGGACTTTTTGATATTGTGCCGGTGGCTTATGACACGGTTGTCAACAGCATAGATGACGCTATTGTTGTGATGGACAATGAGAGCAGGATTGTGGGCTACAACAGGGCAGCCGGTAGAATCTTTGGATTGACCCCGGCCAGTATGGGAAAGCCAGCGGTTGATATCTGGCAGGGATGGCCGGATTTAATTGAGCTGAGCAGATGCGAAGAATCGGCCAGCATTGAAGTAGTGTCCGGCCACCAGGGTTCAACGCAGTATTACCAGGCTTCCTGCTATAAGATTTCCGGCGGCAATAAGCATATTGCGGGGAAAGGGATATTGCTGCACGACATAACTTATCTCAAGCAGGCCGAGGAAGACGTCAGGTTGCGTGAAGCACATCTTCAGAGCCTCGTCAATATCCTGCAGTACGCTACTGACTCGGTACAGGAATTCCTGGACTATGCCCTTAATGAAGCGATACATCTTACCGGCAGTAAAATAGGATACATCTACTTCTATAACGAGGAGACAAAGGAATTCACCTTGAACTCATGGTCAAAAGATGTAATGAAGGAATGCACGATAACTGAAAAGAAGACGCAGTATCACCTGGAAAAAACCGGGATATGGGGTGAAGCAGTCCGCCAGCGCAGACCGATCGTAGTGAACGACTTCCAGTCACCTCACCCGCTGAAGAAAGGCTACCCGGAAGGACATGCGAAGCTCTACAAGTACCTCACGGTGCCTGTGATCATGGAAAACCGTATTGTGGCTGTGGTCGCCGTGGCCAATAAACAATCGGATTACACCCAGGCAGACGTATTGCAGCTCACCCTGATGATGGACTCGGTCTGGAAGGAAACTTACAGCAAACGGATCGAACAACAGTTAAGGGAACGCATGAAAGAGCTGCAGGCAATCTACAGCCTGGCCGAGCTGAACACGAGGGAAGGCATTACGCTGGAAAATCTGTACCAGGAATTTGCCAATATCCTGCCGAAGAGCTTTAAATACCCGGAGATCGCTTGTGCCAGGGTAGAGATTGATGGCAGAGAGTTCCGCACAAACAACTACGCGGATTCCCCCTGGAAGCTATCATCGGCGGTCAAGGTTAATAAATCAGTAGCGGGATGTATCGAAGTCTGTTACCTGAAAAATGGACTGGAACTCGACGAGGGGCCATTTATGAAGGAAGAAGGATTTCTCTTAGATGCCCTGGCCGAACGGATAGGTCACATCACCCAGCGCAGGCAAGCAGAGGAAATGCTGCGCATCGCCGAGGAAAAATACAGGTCACTGGTAGAGAATATCAACGACATATTTTACTTGCTGGATAACCATGGAAATTTCACCTACATCAGCCCGGCAGTTGAACGCATTACAATGTACAAGGCGAGCGAGTTGATCGGCAAACCCGTTTTTCCGCTTATCCACCCGGATGACCTGCCTGGCCTGTTAGAAAGTTTCAACCACCCGGTAGAAGGGAAACTGGTACCACGGGAGTTGCGCTGGCTGGATAAAGACGGCCGGGTCATATTTGTACGTGTATCCAGGCAGTTATTATATAAAAATGAAAAGGTCATAGGCGTCACAGCCGTGGTGACCGATATCACCGAGCGGAAGCGGATGGAACAAAGGCTTGAGGAAATGGCCACCCATGACTTCCTCACGGGGTTGCCCAACAGGAACCTGCTGACGGACCGCTTCACTATGGCAGCAGCAACAGCCCACCGCAATAAAGCCAGGCTGGCCGTCATGTCACTGGACCTGGACAAGTTTAAGACTATCAACGATACGCTCGGCCATGCCGCGGGTGACCTGGTACTGAAAACGGTCAGCGCGAGGCTTACGGGAATAATACGTGCCAGTGATACCCTGGCCCGCATAGGGGGAGACGAGTTTATACTGGTGATGATCGAGACCAACCACGAGAAAGATGCCACTGCCATAGCCCAAAAGATCCTGAATGCCTTTGAAGAACCGCTGTTTATCAACGGCCAACGGTTACAGTTGTCCACCAGTATAGGGATCGCCATCTACCCGGACGATGGCGATGACATGGAAACCCTGATCAAGAAATCCGATGCAGCGCTGTATTACTCCAAGGGCCACGGCCGCAACCAATACAAGTTTTTCGGCGATGGCGATGTCAAAATAGGCGGAGATCATAAAAGCCCCAGATGACCGGGGTTGAGCCGGCTGGGGACAATAGCCCCAAATCAGCGTCCGGCCTGGAATACATCCTATGACAGATAACCCGCCGGGTACCGGCCCAACAACTGTTTCCCCGGGTTTTCACCTGCTGGTGAAGCCCACGGGTTCCGTATGCAACCTGAAGTGCAAGTACTGCTTCTTCCTGGATAAGGAGAAACTTTACCCCGGGAGCAAGCCCCGTATGCCGGACTCGCTGCTCGAGAGATACCTTAAGCAGCTGATCGAAGCACACAGCGTCCCCGAAGTGACTGTGGCCTGGCAGGGTGGAGAGCCAACGCTGATGGGGCTGGATTTCTTCAGGCGCTCCATTGAGTACGAGAGGAAATACACCAGGCCCGGCATGAAGATTCTCAACACTATCCAGACCAACGGCACGCTCATAAATGACGAGTGGGCCGCTTTTTTCAAGGAGCACGATTTCCTGGTGGGGCTCAGCCTTGACGGGCCGCAGGCTCTGCACGATGTCTACAGGGTAGACAAGGGGGGCGCGCCTACCTTCGACAGGGTCATGATGGGTCTGGGCCACCTGCAGAAGCACGGCGTACCCTGGAACGCCCTGACCACCATCAACAGTGCCAACGGCGGCCACCCGGTGGAGGTATACCGCTTCCTGCGGGATGAATGCAGGGCGGAGTTCATCCAGTTCATACCCGTTGTGGAGAGGCCCAACAGGGACGGTGTGCCATACGGGGGCCGCGTCACCAGGCGCTCGGTCACAGCGGCGCAGTTCGGCAGCTTTATGACAGGCGTTTTCGATGAGTGGGTGAAGTGCGACGTGGGCAACGTGTTCGTGCAGTGGTTCGATGCCGCTTTGGCCAACTGGTACGGCGTGCCTGCCGGTCTTTGCATATCAAACAGCACCTGCGGCTCGGCGCCGGTCATGGAATTCAACGGCGATGTCTACTCCTGCGACCACTTCGTAGAGCCCAAATACAGGCTCGGCAATATCGGCGGGGAAAACCTGGCTGAGCTGGTGTCGTCCCGCCGGCAGCGCAAGTTCGGCCGGGACAAGTACGACCGGCTGCCTGCATTCTGCCTGCAGTGCGACGTCCTCTTCGCCTGCCACGGAGGCTGCCCTAAGGACCGTTTCACCCTGACTCCCGACGGCCAGCCGGGCCTGAATTACCTGTGCGCAGGCTACAAGGCTTTCTTCAAACACGTGGATGGTCCGATGAAAACAATGGCCGGGATCCTGGGCAGGGGCGGCGAAGCGCCCGAGATAATGACGATGCATAAAGGGCCATAAGCTGTGGCTATGCAACACCGTTGATAGTATACTGGTTTATAAAGCTCAATAAAGGAGGTGATCGTTTAATAAATATTTATGATTGCTTGTGGCCAATTGAGCAGGAAATTCTGAAACGTGAAAAAGGAGAGTAGTTCATGTCAGCTGTAGTTACAAGCGCGCCTTCCCCGAAATGGGGCCTGGTCTTGCTGCAGGGTATTGTCAGCATTATCTTCGGGTTCCTGCTGGTCCTGGCACCTCAATGGACCATACCGGCAGTAATTATATTTTTGGGGGCCTACTGGTTTGTGATGGGTGTGATCTCAATCATAGGTATATTTGTCGGCTATTCAAGGGCACACTGGGGTTGGGCCCTGTTCGGCGGTATAGTGGGAATCGCCGCCGGCATACTTGTACTGGCCAATCCTTTAATGGCGTCACTAATCGTGCCGGCAACCCTGATAATCATCCTGGCATTCTTCGCAATCGTCATGGGGATTGTTATCCTGATCGAGGCTTTCAAGGGTGGTGGCTGGGGGGCAATCGTACTGGGCATCATCATGATCATAATCGGCATCCTGCTATTCTTGTCACCCTTAATGAGCGCATTCCTGCTGATCACGCTGTGGGGCATCCTTCTGATAGTGGGCGGCATCATGGCAACAATAAGCGCATTCCAGATCCGGGGTGCTTCGAAAAAGAAATAATATCACCGGGCAAAGTTGATGCGTGCTGTGACCGGGTCACAGCACGCATCAACAGCAAAGGGCTTTAACCTGAGAGGTAACTATGAACTCTGCAAAACACGAAAGCGCAAATCCTATACACAAGGCCAGCCGGTTGAGGGGCATACTGAGGATAGTCTTATCTATTTTCATCGGGGCTGCCCTGCTGTTTCTCATAATCCGGCTATTCCCGGGGCTCGGTTACATACAGGGCATCTCTACAGCCCTGCTGGTGATACTGCTGCTGGGAGCGGTACAGGCGTTCCTGTGGCCGCTTTTGCTCAGGGCAGTGCTTGCCCTGACTTATAAGATATCCCCGGCCATCATGTTCATATCCATGCCCGTGCTTTCCGTTCTCCTTTCCGCCGTATTTATCCAGTCGGCAAACCTTCTGTCTGGCGATTTCCAGGTTTACGGTTTCGGCGCCGCCTTGATCCTGGCGTTGCTTTTGACCATTTCGCAACTGGTGCTGTCGGCTATCTTTGCTTTTGACGATGAGAACATAATACTGCGCGACACATTGAGAAGGATCGGCTCGAAGACGATGTCAAAGGACGA
>Ga0247841_10003122_pt1 | contig 31370 bp, 16 predicted proteins | sample LaCruzMarch2015__2_FD_192410 | JGI IMG/M metagenome (GOLD analysis project Ga0247841, IMG submission 192410) | Freshwater microbial communities from meromictic Lake La Cruz, Castile-La Mancha, Spain - LaCruzMarch2015_18m | ecosystem: Environmental > Aquatic > Freshwater > Lake | place: Spain...
CCCTGGAGAGCAAGATCGTGGTCGACGCCATGCAGGGCTGGTACGACGCGCTCGTCGCCAACATCAAGTCAGGCGACGGCCGGACCTTCAATGAAACCCTGTGGGACCCCGCCACCTGGCCGCGGGAGGCGCGTGGCGCCGGCTTCATGGAGGCCCCGCGGGGCGCCCTGGGCCACTGGATCGTGATCAAGGACGGGCGTATCGACAACTACCAGGCGGTGGTCCCCTCGACCTGGAACGCCGGCCCCCGCGACCCCAGCAATCAGCCCGGCGCCTATGAGGCCGCGCTGGCGGACAATCACCAACTGGCCGACGTCAAACAGCCGCTGGAGATCCTGCGCACCATCCACTCATTCGACCCCTGTATCGCCTGTGCGGTGCATTTGGCCGATCCCGCGACCGGGGAGCGGATCGCGGTCAAGGTTACCTGAGCGTTACCAAGTTGGCGCTTAGGAACGGTTGATTAATAAGCTAAACAATGCCATCAGGGACTGCCTATAGCGCCATTCTCGTTGTCGTTGTCGTTGTCGTTGTCGTTGTCGTAATCGGAGAAGCGATGCACGTTGGGGTGCGAGAGAATCCGGGGCGCTACGATAACCTCGATTACGACAACGACAACGACAACGACAACGAACGTGTCTGGGTTTAACTTGTTCTTGACTCGTTACTAACCAGAACGGGCCGCACGGCTCACCCGTCCCACAAAGACCCATCCTTCCAAGTATGGACCGGAATCCAGGGCAGACCGTCGGGGTCGACGAGCGCGGCCAGCAGCCCGCAACACCCAACCAGCGGGCTGCCGAAGGCCGTGACACAGCCGGCCACCAGCAACAGGGTGCCGACCAAGGGCAGGCCCGAGACCAGGCGGTAGCCCGTGGGCGAGCCATGCCGACGGCGATAGCGCCAGGGGCGGCCATAGCCCAGGTAGAGGTTCCAAAGCCCCAGCAGAGTGGCACCGATGGTCAAGACCAAGGCGGCCGCCTCGCGCGCGGGTGAGGGTGCCCGCGGCCAGAGTACGCAGGCGAGCGCGAGCAGGATCGGCGTCGCGCACAGGGCGATGCCGAGTGTCCGGCGGGCGATGTTCTTCTCTGGCTTACCCTTCGTCACTGCTCAAACCTTGGACTCCTTTGGGCTCAGCCCCGCCGCCAGGTGGTCCCGCCCGGAGCGTCCTCCAGCACGACGCCGGCAGCGGCGAGTTCATCGCGCAGCCGATCCGCCTCGGCCCAGTTCTTTGCCTTGCGAGCGGCAAGGCGCTGATGGATTCGCCGCTCGATCGCCTCGGCTGCCATCTGAAGCGTCCCGGTCCCAAGCGACGGCGCGCCGACTCCCAGCGAATCGATTCCGGCCGCTTCGATGCGCTGAGTCACCCCCTCCCCCTTCAGATAGGCGTCTGCATCCCCCTGGACGATGCCAAGCACCTCACCCAATGAACGCAGTACCGCCCCCAGGCCCGCGGCGGCCGCCTCATCGTGGGGCCGCCCCCGATTGATCTCACGCACCAAGTCAAAGAGCACCGCGAGCGCCACCGGGGTGTTGAAATCGTCATCCATCGCGGCGGTGAAGCGTTCCCTGAAGCTCTCCCCGCCCGCTGGTGCTGCGGCCGGCAGGCCGCGCAGTGCCATGTAGAGACGGGTCAGGGCGGCGCGGGCGTTGTTGAGGTGCTCATCGTCGTAATTGAGCGGGCTGCGGTAGTGGCTGCCGAGGATGAAATAGCGCACCTCCTCGGGCCGGTAACGCTCCAGGATCTCGCGCACGGTGAAGAAGTTGCCCGTTGATTTGGCCATCTTCTCCTCGTTCACCCGCACGAAGCCGTTATGCATCCAGACATTGACGAAGGGCTCACCGGTAGCCCCCTCGGACTGGGCGATCTCGTTCTCATGGTGGGGGAACTGCAGGTCCGCCCCGCCGCCGTGCAGATCAAAATGATTGCCCAGGCAGCAGGTGGACATGGCGGAGCACTCGATGTGCCAGCCGGGGCGGCCGGCCCCCCAGGGCGAGTCCCAGGAGGGCTCGCCGGGCTTGGCGGCCTTCCACAGGACGAAGTCGAGCGGATCGCGCTTGGCCTCGTCCACCTCCACCCGCGCCCCGGCCCGCAGGTCCGCCGGGTCCTTGCCGGAGAGTTTGCCGTAGCCGGGGAAGGCGCCGACCGAGTAGTAGACATCGCCGTTGTCCACGGCGTAGGCCAGGCCGCGGCCGATCAGGGTCCCGATCATCGCCAGGATCTCGGGGATGTGGGCCGTGGCGCGGGGCTCCGCGGTGGGCGCCAGGCAGCCCAGGGCGGCCGCGTCCTCGTGCATGGCGGCGATGAAGCGCTCGGTCAGTGCCGCGAAGGGCTCACCCCGCTCCTGGGCGCGACGCAGGATCTTGTCGTCGATGTCCGTGATGTTGCGGACATAGTTGACCCGGTAGCCGAGGTGGCGCAGGTAGCGGTAGGCCACATCGAAGACCACCATGACGCGGGCGTGGCCCAGGTGACAGAGGTCGTAGACGGTCATGCCGCAGACATAGATCCCGACCTGGCCGGGCACGAGCGGGGTGAAGGGCGCCTTCTCACGGGTCAGGCTGTTATAGATCTCAAGCATCGCAACGCATTCCGGGTAGAAGGTTCGGTCCGCACCCGGAACCCGGGGAGCCGCGGTTCCGGGTGCTGCCAAGGGTCAGGACGGTCTTAAGCCCATCATGGTAACAAAGCCGATTCCGGGCGTACGCGAAGAATCCGCCCCGCCGCAGGCCCCGCCCGGCTTTGCGGGCACCGGCAAAGCCCGTAACATGGCCGCCATGCCAACCGCAGGTCCGGCCGACCGGCTCCCTGCGGACCCCGGGACGCCACTGGAGACCCCATGATCAAGCTCAGCACCAACTACGGCCCCATCCTGATTGAACTGGACCACGAGCGGGCCCCGCTCACCTGCGCCAACTTTGAGCAGTATGTGCGCGACGGTCACTACGACGGCACCCTGTTCCATCGGGTCATCAATGGCTTCATGATCCAGGGCGGCGGGGTGAGCGAGCACTTCCTGCCCAAGCCCACGCGCACTCCGATCCAGAACGAGGCCGCCAACGGGCTCAAAAACCTGAGCGGCACCGTCGCCATGGCCCGCACCATGGATCCACACTCGGCCAGTTCACAGTTCTTCATCAATGTCGCGGACAACAGCTTTCTGGACCACCCGGGGCAGGATGGCTGGGGCTACTGCGTCTTTGGCCGGGTAGTCGATGGGACGGACACGGTCAACGCCATCAAGGCGGTCAAGACCGGCGGCCACCACGGCCACCAGGACGTACCCGAAGAGAACGTGCTGATCGAGCGCGCCGAGGTCCTCGTCGACTAGACCGGGGGCACACCGTGATCTGGACCCGCCGGGGCGACACGGCCGCGCCGCCACCGCGCCGCGCCGCGGGGGCTGCCGACCGCGGGGAGACCCTGTTCATCTCCGACCTGCACCTGGCGCCGGGGCGCCCGGAGACGATCCGCCTGTTCCTTGAGTTTCTGGGCGGCCGGGCACGCCGGGCGCGGCACCTCTATATCCTGGGCGACCTGTTCGACGCCTGGATCGGCGACGACGACGACAGCGCGCCCTATCAGGCGATCCGGGCCGGGTTGCGCGGTCTCACCAGTGTCGGCATCGGCTGCACGCTCCTGCCCGGGAATCGGGACTTTCTACTCGGGCGCGCCTTTTGCCGCGACACCGGCTGCACACTCGGGCGGGACCCGACCCTCACCAGGTTCGCCGGTGTCCCGACCCTGCTGATGCACGGGGACCTGCTCTGCACCGCCGACCTGGACTACCAGCGCTTCCGTCGCCGGGTACGCAACCCACTGGTGAAACGCCTTTTTTTATGGAAGTCATTGGCGGCGCGCCGGGCCCTCGCCGAGGATTACCGCCGCCAAAGCGGCACCGCCAAGACCGACAAGAGCGCGGCCATCATGGATGCCGATCCGGGCGCCGTCACCGACTACCTCACCCGCTTCCGCGCCATCCATTTGATCCACGGGCATACCCATCGCCCGGCTGACCACACACTGGCGCACCAGGGTCAGGCCGCAAGGCGCACCGTCCTGGCCGAATGGCATCCCGACCGCGGCGAGGTGCTGGTCCATTGCGACGGCACCTGGAACCGGGAAGCGATCTTGCCGGGTGGCGCCGGCCAACACGGCACCGCGTGCGCGTGACACTGCTACGAGACGCGATGGGCAAGAATTCGCTAGGCCCCGTAGACCGGATGGAGCGCTAGCGCAATCCGGGACTCCAGGCAGATCGACGTTTCGTATTTCCATGCAAGTGCTTCGTGATCCTCACCCACCGCCGCGCGGTGCGACGCCGCCGCAATATCTTGAACGCGCCTTCAGTCGTCGTTCTGGGGTTGGCAGATGCCGAGCCGTCTTGCACATCACCGCCAAAGACCGTCCAACCCATCGCTACCCTCGTCCCCCTGCCCCGCGGCAGGGTTGGCCGCAGGCCGCGGGGGTGCCGGGCCGACGGGGGGGGGATCCGCTGCGGCGGACGCTGACTGATTGGGCGCAGGCTTCGACTCGGAAACGAGATCCAATCGCCCCACCGGGATGAAGTCCAGGTCCAGATCGTCGATGGTCTGCGGGGCTAACGGTGCTGGCTTTGGCCGCGCCGCCGGCGCTGCCTCGATCCGGGGCTCGACCTTGGACGGAGTCGGGACGGCCGCTCTGGGGGTGGGCGGCATGACGAATGGTTCGGTCGCCTCCGCGAGCCAGGTACGCAGCCGTTGCGCCGTTCCGTACCGCAGCAGGAACTCTTTGTCCTGTTTATCCTCTTGCGGGTCTGGGCGCGGGACCGGCTGCACCAGTCCCTTGGCGATGTTGCCCACCAGAAATTGGCGCGCCAGTTCGCGGTCGCCACCCTCCTCCGGGATGTCACTCAGGACGACTCGATGATCAAAGCGCGCACCATCGATCCGTTCGTTCGCCGAATGGCTAGCCGCCAGCACCCTTTTGTACAACCGCACCTGGGGTGAATCCGTCGACCGTACCGGGTCGACCGGGGGCTCGACGTCGGCCTCCACCGCGCGCGCGCCGATCAGACCGACGAACAGCACCAATAGATCGATGGCGAGCGCGATCAGCAGGGCAAAGACCGCCAGCTTCTCGCCCGCGAGAAGTGCGTTGGTGGTCTTGGTAAAGGGCGATGCCTCAGGACTCTCCTCGCGCTTCAGGCGGTCGAGCTCACGGCGCTCCCGGCGCGTGTCGGCGGCGGGCAGATTAGCCGCTTCCACGCAGGAACGGCCATAGGTCAGGGCGTCGTCGAAGGACAGCTCATCCACGGTCTTGGCCGACTCACTACCGGAGAGGCAGTCGCGCTCCACCGCCGCCAGGGCCTTGGCAGCGTCATTGATCGGGCTCATAAAGGTCATCATGGACCCGCGCTCGCAGGACAGGCCCTTGACCTTCGGCTCCAACAGCGGGATGGCGGCCATGTCCGTGAGCAGCCGCTGACACCAGGCCGCCGCTTCATCGAAGGGCGCCAGGTTCAGATTGGTGGCGAACTTGTTCAGGTTCGCACGCAGGGTCTCCACACTCTCGTCGAGTCCGGTCGGCGTGGTCCCGGCCTCGGCGGCATCGCGGCGCGCCTCCTCCGCGACCTTGGTGGCCGAAGTGATGCGTGCCCCCAACCCGAGTTGCTGTTCCCGGATCTGGTCGATGCGGCCCTGGATCGCCGAGCGCTCGGTGTCCAGTTCCTTGCGCCGCCCGTCCTCCAGACCGATGCGGTTCTTGATGGCGTCCCGATTCGCAATGAGGCGCTGGTACTCCTTGTTCAGGGCGGTCCACACCGGGCCCCGCTTCGGCCTGCCGGTGGACCCGACACCCCGCTCCTCCGCGTCCATCTCGTGTTCCTTGGCGATCACGGCATCCTCAGCCGCGACCAATTGGGTGTGCAGCCCCGCCAAGCCGTCTTCCATCGGCCCGCGGCGCGTGTCGGTGCGGGCGAGTTCGGCTTCCGCATCGCGCAGGGCGCGGGTCAGGGTCTTGTCGCTCGCGGCGATATCCTGCGCCTCGCGGGTGAGCTGTTCGGCGCGCAAACGCCGGCGTTCGTGGGATTCGACGAAGACCTTGGCCAGGATCGCCTGACTGTCCGCGGCCAGGTCCGCCACGGCGGTCACGTTACCGGCCCAGGCGGCGTACTCCGGTGACTTGATCAGGTCCTGCACCAGTTCGCGGCGTCGCTCCCGCGCCTTCTCACCGATGCTCGTGATCGCCTCGGCCACCCCATTGTGGACGCGGGTGATCCGCGCCAACTCCTGCTGCGGCGGGGAGAAGACGACGTTGAACAGGCTGGTGAATGAGAAAAAGACCGAGAGGACGAAGCAGACCGCAAACACGCCGATATCGACCCAGGCCAACGGTTCCTTGTCGGCGAACATGAACCCCAGTCGCCAGGAGGTCACGAACAGCAGGGATTGAATCGCCATCGTGATGAAGGCGGCGAGCACAATGTTAGGGGCAAAATCGGCCAGCCCAACCAAGGTCGTAAAGAAGGAAGCGACCGTGAGCAAGACGCTCATGACCATGAGCAAGGCGAGATAAGGCGTCGTCAGCGCCTGCGCGACGAGCTTGGCCCAGAAACCTTTAGGGAACATCGAATGATCTCTCCGTTACGACTCGACCCGGCGCCCAGGGACCGCCCCGGTGGCCGGGCCTGCTCAGGTGCGTCTGATGGCGTTGGCGATGGCGGCCGCGACTGGCTCCCACTCGGGCGGGTGCTGGTTGGCCGCTCTGACCTGCGCGTCCCAACCGGACAGGGTACCGTCCAGCGCCGGTTGCACCGCCTCCCCCCAAATACGCTGGGCGATCAGCCACGGGGCCAGGCGCCCGGTGCGCGTGACGATCGCGACCTGGCGCGCGCACGCCGGCGGGTCGGCAGTCCCCGGCACCTGGAGCCAGATGCGCGCCGCGTCGGCCGCAGCCGACACCTCGTCCTCCTTGGCCCGCTGGCGTACCAGGCGCTCGGCGGTCCAGCCGGGGAGCGGCGCGCGCGGCTGGCCGTCCTCCCGCAGCCACTTGCGCTCCTGCGCCTGCAACTGCGCAAGAACGGCGGCGTGCTCATCGGCAGGGAGCGCGTCCTGTCCGCTCCAGGCGGCGTCATTCCCTTCAAGGACGCGGCGACACCAGGCCAGGACCAGGCCCGTCCCATCGGGCCTGTCGGTGGGCGGCGGCGCCCGCCCTTCCAGAACCTCGATCATCGCCAGCAGGGCTGCTCGGGTGCGGACCTCGTCGGCAATTGGCGCCGCGACCCCCGGTCCTGTGTCGGCCCAGGCCCGCGCGGTCCGCCGCAGCAGGACCTCGCGCGGTAACAGGGTCCCCTGGGCCAGCGCCTGGCCGAGGGCCGCCTTGACCCCCATGATCCCCTCCGGGGCCGGCAACCCCGCGCTGGTCAGCAACGCGGCCGCACGCCCCAGGTCATCGGCGAGCCCCACCTCGGCCCGACCCATGAGCCGACAGAGCGGCTCCACGTCGCCCAAGCGGCGGGGGGCTTGCGCCAGCGGGGCCGCGGTCACGCCCAAGTCATCCAACAGGGCCGCGGCGAGTCCGCGCGCGGCAGGGTCCAGACACAGGTCGAGGTTGACCGCCAGCCGCTGTGGTTCGGCGACCGGCCCGTCCGGCTCCAGACCGGCCGCGCGCAGGCGCGACAAGGGCAGCCCGGCGAGCAGCAGGCGCCACAGGAGCGGTTGCGTCTCCGGGCGGGCATCGACCCAGCCGGCCAGGTCCGCATCCCCGCCCTCCAAGGCCGCGGCCAGGAAGGCGACCAGGGACATCCCGGCCGCCTGGGCGGGAAGGCGCAGCCCACTGCCGGCCGCCACGAGGCGCTCACGCAACTGCGGCAGCGCGACCGCGGCGAATACCAGGTCGGGGCGGCGTACAAACTCACCGAAACTGCGCAGTCCCAGGCCCAATGGCCGCAGTAGGGCGGCGACCGGATCACGACCGTCGGCCGCTTGCATCACCCGTTCGAGTTCTCCGAGCAGCTCCACGAAGGCGAACAAGGTGCAGGCCTCCGCGCGCTGGGCACCGCTCAGGGTGGTCCCCGCGTGCAGGCGCTCGTCGGCCACGATCCAGGAGGCGAACCGGGCGATCTCCACCGCGACCAGATCGGCGCTGACCTCAGTGTCCGCAGCGACGAACTCAGTGAGCGGCGGGTGGGGAATGCAACGATCACCAAGGTACAGGACGGTGATACAGGCGCCGGGCGCCACCGGCTCGCGCAGCAGGCAATTGGGGTCCTGCGCGGCGGTCAGTGCCGTCAAGGCATGACCGCCGGCCAGATGGACCCCCAAGATATCGCGGTGGCCGCCCTCGCGGCAGGCCCAGCGCACGAAGCGCCGCCCACCCTGCTCACGCAGCGGCAGGGACCGGCCAGGCACGCGGCGCACCGCCCCACCCTGGGGGTCGCCCAGGAAGGGCCGATGGAAGAAGGTCAATGACAGGCGCACCTGCGCGGCGGCGGCGCCAAAGGCCGTCAGGTCCACCTCACAGACGGGGAAGGTCAGTCCGTCGAAGGCCGCGGGGTCGTCCCCCTGATCAAACACCGCGAACCCCCGCAGGTGCACCGCCCCCGCCGGTAAGGGCTCCTGGTCGGGGAGCCGTGCGATGCGGACCGGGACCTCCATCTCATGGTCACGGAACGGGTGGCGGTCTGGACCCTGGGCGCCGTCCTCACAGGCGGCGATGCTGATGCCAAGGTTCAACGGGGGCCGCAGATTTTTCTCCTCGAGCCAGCCCTCCAGACTACGCCCGGGCCCCAGCACCACCGGCCCCGACCGGGCAACGCGGCCCTGCCCTGCCCGTGGACCATAGACCCGGCCGCACAACTTGCGCCCGTGGGGCACCGGCTGTCGCCGGGAGACGACCAGATCGCGTGTGAAACGGACCTCCTGGACGGGTGCAGCGCGGGGGTCGGTGCTGCCCCCGGCGCTGTCGACGCGGTAGAAGGCGAGGCGGAAGTCACCCCCCGCGGGGGCCTGGACCGCCCACAGCCGCCAGTCGGCCGGAAAGACCCCGGCAAAGTAATAGTCGGCGCCCCCGGCGAAGGCGATGGCGACCCGCAGGTCGCCCGTCTCCCCGTCCGGCGTCTGCGGCCGATGCAATAATACGACATCGTGGGTCGCGTCCCAGGCGCACTCGATCAAGAAATCCTCCCCCGCTCCGCCTTCGGTGCTGGCAAATCCCTTGGGTCCGTTCACCTGCGGACCCCGATGGGCATAGAATAACCTGCAAGTTACACCGACAAAAGGATTCATCCGATGGGCACGCCAGACGACCAAGGGACCGCAACGGGACAACCCGCCAAGCGACCCCAGGCCGGCCCCGAAGGGGGACTGTGGCAGGGGCTGCGGGGCCGGGTCAACTGGGGCCAGACGCCGACCGCGGATCCTTTCGACCGCCGCGCCCCGGGGGCCATGGTGCACACGACCAGTTGCCTCATCCTGGGCCCGGTCAGTTCCGGCAAGACCGCCCTGCTCTACTCCCTGGCGCGCTGTGCCGAGGTCCATAGCCACTCGTACCAGGGCCGCTACGACGTCGACATCACCGGCGGCAATGAGGCCTTTGACAACTACCGCGGCAAGGGAGTGGAGACCATCTTTCGCAACGGCCTGGTGGTCAGCGCCACCCAGCGCAACCAGTTCTCGGCCCCCGAATTCCGGATCGAGGTGCATCCGAGCGGCAGTGACCACAGACCCGGCCGGGTAACGACCTTCTCGAGCTTCGACGCCAGCGGCGGCCTGCTGGAGTTCCGCACGGATCAGCCGGAGGCGCCGGCCACGGACGCCACCGATCCAGGGTCGACCATGAGCGACCAAGGCAAGCAAGACGATGAGCAAGACCAAGAGCGGTTGGGCATCAAGGCCCACAAGGCACTCCTGGCCCAACTGGCCCAGGCCGAAAGCGTCGTCTTCTGCATCCCGCTCGGTCGGCAGATGGAGCATTCCGAGCGCGAGTTCCTGGCCCGTCGTATCTATGAACTGCGCGAGCGCCCCCGTCTGCACCGGCTGGTCGTCTGCTTCACCATGTACGAAAAGCTGGGCCAGGGTCAGGGCCGCAACGCCTACCGTCACCTGGCCCATCGGGGCATGGCCCGTGACCTGATGGCTGCCGCCCTGGGCGGCCGCGACCACGGGATCGCCAAGGCCCTGCGGTCGTTCCAGCGCACCGGCCGGGGCGTGTGGTGCGTACCCGTGTCCACCTACGGCTTCATCCCAAGCAACGGCGGCATCAACTTCGACCCGAACAATGACTCACTCCTGGTACGTGCGCCGCCCGCCAGGTCCACCGGCATTACCCCCGAGACCCCTTACAGCCTGGATGACGCCTGGGAACTCTGGCGCCCCTTCTGCACCCTGGACCCCTTCGTCTTCATCGCCACCGACGACTCGGCAGGGACATTGATCCACCGCCTCGAGGAATTGGAGGCTTGACGGCGGTGAGCGCGCTCCAGGCGCGGCGCTACACCTACGGCAAGGCGGTGCTGGAACCGGGCGGCGCCGTCCTCCCCGGCTTCGAGCATCAGGTCACGCGCCAGGGCCAGGGCTTGAGCTCGCGCCTGCTGGAGTTTTGTCACCCGCTGGACCTGATCGGGCGGACCTCGACCATCGAGCTGGTCCACCCCGATGCCCACGCTAGCGGGGCCATGTTCCTCTGGCCGGTGCGCTGGGACGGCAGTGATTACATGATCCTCGGCCGGGTCCGGCCCCGCCCCGAGGCCGGCGAGGGGAAGCCCGGGCGGACCTACACCCAGTTGAACACGGCCGTCATCGCCGGGGCCGACTGGTGCGCCCATGCACCGGAGATCCTGGCCGCGGCCCCGGACTGGCTGCGGGCCGATCCGGACCTCGAAACTGACCTCGACCCCAAGGACGCCCCGGACCTGGACCTGCCTGTTCCGGACGGCCCCTTGTGTCCGGACAGCGACCCGCTCCCCGGGCTGGACGACTGGCCCTGGGTCCTGCTACGCGGTCTCGAGGATCGGTCCCGCCCGACCCTGGTGGGCAGTGACGCCGGCCTCCCCGACGAGGGCGCCTTCTGCCGGGCACTGGGCCAGGCGCTTGCCCTGCTCCCGCCGCCTCTGCGGATCCTGGTCACCGCCTGTACCGGCTTTGCCGCCCCCCGCCCCGAGTTCGCCATCCAGTTCATCCCCGAGGCCAGGCCGGAGACCCCGGACCGGACCCTGGGTTACTTCGGTCAATTGGCACAGGGCCACCACTGCGCGACCTTCGCCGACTGGCGCCGCCTCGGCCGGGACGAGTTCAGCGGTCTGGATGCGAGCGTCGCCGGGGCGACCTGGAGCAGCCCGGCGCAGGCCCGGGAGGGGGCGACCCGGCTGATCGGGTCCTTGAGCCGCGGCCTGGTCATCGACTACCTGCGCCGGTTCCTCGCCGGCGAGATGCCGCGCTGCCCCGTGCTCCCCACGGGTCCGGACGCCGCCGACCTGCAACCGCGGGTGGTCGCGCTGGTCGCCGACACGCTGCATCAAGGGCTCGCCGCCGGGGAGCCAACCCAGTCACTGGCACGGGCCGCCGAGGTCGTGGCCGGGCTCAACGGCCCCGAGTGGACCCGGGCCTGGATCGCTGCGACCAAGGCGGCGGACCCAAGCCTGCGCAGCGACCTCCTGCTCTGGGCGGCCCTGCGCTCGGACCCCGGCCACGACGCCCCACTCGATTGGGTTGGTGTCATCTGGAGCTTCACCGCCCTGGGCCGGATCCGCCGGCTGACGGCACTGATCGCCGACTACCACCGCGCGGCCGGGCTGACCGACCCGCGGGTCCTGCGTCACGCCGGGCTCGCCGCCCGGGTCGAGCGGCTGCTCGCCCAGGCCCCGAACCTGATCAGGGACCATCCGGCGGAACTCCTCCCGCTGGCCAAGACCCTGCCGGACGCCTTCTCCAAACACCCGGCGCGCGAGGCGGTCCTGGCGCGGCTCAAGGAGTTGATCCCGGTCCTGGGCCTGCTCGCCCTGGCACCGGGCGCCAAGGCAAACGATCACCGCGCGCTCTATGAAGCGGCCGGGAGCATCCTCGCCGCCTCCTATGGGACCCCCCTGCCGCCCCCGGATGAGACCCGGGACCGCTGGTGCCGACAGGCCGCGGGGTTGCGCCTAGTCTGCTTCGACTACTGCCTTCAGACCGCCATCGCCGAAAACCCGGAGGCGGCCTCCTTCTGGGCCCAGGCATTGGCCTGCACCTTGCTTGCCGGGTCCGATGTCCGAGACGCCGTCGCGGCCCTGCTGGGGCAGGTGAGAGATCATCCGGCTATCTCGGTGCAAAAGGCAGGCGACCGTCTCGATGCGCCCTTTGCAGAGGTGTTCCAGGGCTTCGCGGCGACCGCAACGGACCCCGGCGCACTGGCGTCGGGCATCTTGGATGCCCTCGCCGAGCAGGGGCCGCAACTCGCCGCCGAGCCCGGAACGAACCGCCTGCGGCTGGCTCTGGCCCGTGCCCTAAAGCCGACCTTGTTCAAAGCCATCGGGGAATGCGGGCAGAACGGTTTGGGGCAGATCATCCCGGTGGGGACGAAACTGCTGGCGGGTGCCGCGACGAGGTTCGGGGAAAGCAGTGGTTTTTTCGAGTTCTATTGCGACCTTGGCGCCAAGATTCTCGAACGGATGCTCCGCCTCGGGAACCGCGATCGCAAGGCGGCCATCGGCATCTTCATGCCGCTGGAGACCCTGATGTACCGCAATCCGGAAATGGCTTGGGCCATCCCTCGGAGCCCAGGCGATCCGGGCGATCTAGATGACCCCAGCACTTGGGAGATCGCAGAGGCATCGACGCCTTTGCGGACGCCGGTCGTCGCCGTGACCGGTAGCGCAGCAGGGACAGAGGCAGGGCGTCGGTACCAGAAGAGAGTGCGCGCTCTCGCCAAGATACTCAGAGATCTGATCCTGTCCTGGGTCAAGTCCGAGCCTCCTGAACCCTGGTTCCTGGAGGTGCCTGGGAAGGCCCTGGCCGATTGTCCAATCCGCCTGAATCTGGCACGTGCACTGGGCTTTCCCCGCTGCCTCTATTTCGGTCGTCTCACCGACTCTACCGAGGGCGGCGTGGACGAAAGACAGGTCATAGACCAAGGCGCGGCCAAGGTCCGGGGCGGTCGGGGCCGGCGCCTGACGATCGCCGCGGCCTCGTCCGACGAGCGCCGCGTCATGGCGCTCTGCGGGGTTCGTCTGTGGCGAGCGTTGTATGAGACAAAAATGCCGCTGCACCGCGGTCGTATCACGACCCTGCTCAAAGACGACGGCGCGGGTGAGGCACTGGACGGCCTGGCGGAACTGGTCGCCGAAGGGGAGCGTCGGATGCTTGATGCGCTCGGCGAGGACATGGTGTTCCTGGCCGACTTCTTTCGCCTCGGCGGGCCGCAGCCCAGGGCCGACAGCACGCCGCCGGAGATTCGCAAAGTCCTCCTGGGCACCGCGATCGAGGCCGATGTGCAGGCGAGTTGCCTGCCCCTGTTCCTCGGCCGCGGCATCCTCACCGAGGGCGCCGTCGCCCTTGCTATCGGCAGCGGCTTCCTTCGTGCATTGACGGAATCCGGCGGCATCACCGGGCGCATCTTTGGCGGGCACGGCGAATTCGAGCGGCTCAAGGACGAGGCGGTCGCGGCCCGCCTGGACCGCATCCTGTTCGGCCTCAACCTGCTGTACGTCCAGCCGTTACAGGGTTCGCCCAAGTACGCTCGTGCCCCGGTACCTGATGAGCAGTTCGGGGCCTTCGCTCTCACTCCCGGCCAGCAGGCCCACATCGAGGCGCTCTTCAAGGCCAGACCCGAATACCGCCACGCCTTCGAGCGCGCCATCACCCTGGCTGCACATCCGCAGTTGCCGGGATGGCCGAAGACCTAAGCGTCCATAGAACTTCAGCCCGTTGACAGTAGCTCAGACGCCATATCCGCCTGCCGTTGGAGTCGACGCCCGAATGCCCATCACCGCCGCGCGCTACACCCATGGCTTGGTCTGCCAGACCCCCGGCGGACCAGTGCGCTCCGGCATGGCGGGCCAGCCGACCCGGGTCAGCGCCGGGCTCGGCCCCTGTCTGCTGGAGTTCTGCCACCCGCTGGACCTGATCGGGCGCACCGCGACCCTCGATCTGGTTCACGTCAATGCCCACGCACGCGGGGCCAGTTTCCTTTGGCCGGCACGCTGCGGCGGGCGCGATTACATGATCCTGGGCCGGGTCCGGCCCAGGCCCGCGGCCGGTGACGAGCGCCCCGGGAGCACTTACACGCAGTTGAATACGGCCGTCATCACCGGGGCCGACTGGTGCGCCCATGCACCCGAGATCCTGGCCACGGTCCCAGACTGGCTGCGGGCCGATCCGGACCTGGAGTCGGCGGTCAACCCTCGGAACGCCCCACGCCTGGACCTGCCGGACCCGGACGGGCCCTTGTGTCCGGACAGCGCTCCGCTGCCCGGGCCGGACGACTTGCCCTGGGCACTGTTGCGCGCCCTGGAAGACAGGTCCCGTCCGGCCTTGGTGGGCAGTTGCCCCGCACTCCCCGACGAGGGCGCCTTCTGCCGGGCACTGGGCCAAGCGCTCGCCCTGCTCCCGCCGCCCCTGCGTCTCCTGGTCACCGCCTGTACCGGCTTTGCCGCCCCCCGCCCCGAGTTCGCCATCCAGTTCATCCCCGAGGTCCGGCCGGAGGCCCCGGACCGGACCCTGGGTTACTTCGGTCAATTGGCACAGGGCCACCACTGCGCAACCTTCGCCGACTGGCGCGACCTCGGCAGGGACGAGTTCGGCGGTCTGGACGCGGCCGTCACCGGGGCGACCTGGAGCAGCCCGGCGCAGGCCAGGGAGGGGGCGACCCGACTGATCGGGGCCTTGAGCCGCGGCCTGGCCATCGACTATCTGCGCCGGTTCCTCGCCGGCGAGATGCCGCGCTGCCCCGTGCTCCCCACGGGTCCGGACGCCGCCGACCTGCAACCGCGGGTGGTCGCACTGGTTGCCGACACCCTGCATCGAGGGCTCGCCGCCGGGGAGCCAATCCGGTCACTGGCGCGAGCGGCCGAGGTCGTGGCCGGCCTCAACGGCCCCGAGTGGACCCGGGCCTGGATCGCGGCGGCCGCGGCGACGGACCCAAGCCTACATAGCGACCTCATGCTTTGGTCGGCCCTGCGCTCGGACCCAGGCCACGACGCTCCCCTCGATTGGGTTGGTGTCATCTGGAGCTTCACCGCCCTGGCCCGGATCCGCCGTCTGACGGCACTGATCGCCGACTACCACCGCACGGCCGGGCTGACCGACCCGCGGGTCCTGCGCCACGCCGGGCTCGCCGCCCGGGTCGAACGGCTTCTTGGGGATGCCCCGAGCCTGCTCAGGGAGCACCCCGCGGAACTGCTCCCGCTGGCCGACACCCTGCCGGACGCCTTCGCCGGACACCCGGCGCGCGAGGCGGTCCTGTCGCGGCTCAAGGAGTTGATCCCAGTCCTGGGCCTGCTGGCACTTGCACCGGGCGCCAAGGCATCCGATCACCGCGCGCTCTATGAGGCGGCCGGGCGCATCCTCGCCGCCTCTTATGGGACCGATCTGCCGCCCCCGGAGGAGACCCGGGACCGCTGGTGCCGACAGGCCCCAGGCCTGCGCCCGGTCTGCTTTGCCTATTGTCTGGAGGCCGCCATCGCCGGGAATCCGGAGGGGGCCTCCTTCTGGGCTCAAGCACTGGCCTGCACCCTGCTCGCCGGGTCCGATGTCCGTGATGCCGTCGCGGCCCTGCTGGGGCTGGTCAGGGATCACCCCACCATTAGCGTCGAAACCGCAGGCGACCGCCTCGCCGCACCCATGGCCGAGGTGTTTCAGGACTTCGCGGCGACCGCGGCGGAACCTGGCGCACTGGCGTCGGGCATCTTGGATGCCCTCGCCGAGCAGGGACCGCAACTCGCCGCCGGGGCCGGCCCGAACCGCCTCCGGCTGGCCCTGGCCCGTGCCCTGCAGCCGACCCTGTTCAATTCGGTGGGGAGATCTGGCCCCACCGGTTTGGGGCAGATCATCCCAGGAGCGACGGGGCTGCTGGCGGCTGCCGCGGCGAGGTCTGGGGCAAGCAGTGCCTATTTCGAGTTCTACTGCGACCTCGGTACCAAGGTTCTGGAACAGATGCTCAGGCTCGGCAACCGCGACCGCACGGCGGCCATCGGCATCTTCACACCGCTGGAGACCCTGATGAGCCGCTTGCCGGCAAGGGCATGGGGCATGACGGGGAGTCCAGGCGAACCGGACGACCCTAGCACTTGGGAACTCACAAGCGCACCGGCAACTTCGGGAGCTTCGGTCATCCCTGTATCCGGAGCCGCGGCAGGGGCAGAGGCAGGGCGTCAGTACCAGAAGAGAGTGCGCGTTCTCGCCAAGATCCTCAAAGAACTGATCCTGTCCTGGGCCAAGGCCGCGACGCCTGAGGCCTGGTTCACGGCTCAGTCGGGGAAGTCCCTGGCGGATTGCCCAATCCGCCTGCACCTCGCCCGAACCCTGGGCTTCCCCCGTTGTGTCTATTTCGGTCGCCTCACCGATCCTACCGAGGACGGTGGCGACGAAAGACTGGTCATGAGCCCTGATCCAAGCCGTCGGGGCCCGCGCCTGACGATCACCACGGACTCGTCCGACGAGCGCCGCGTCATGGCCCTATGCGGGGTTCACCTGTGGCGAACGCTGTATGACACCAAAATGCCACTCCACCGCGGCCGAATCCTGACCCTGCTCAAAGCCGACGGCGCCGACGAGGCACTCGACGGCCTGGCGGAGCTGGTCGCCGAAGGCGAGCCCCGGATGCTCGACGCGCTGGGCGAGGACATGGTGTTTCTGACCGACTTCTTTCGCCTCGGCGGGCCCCAACCCAGGGCGGACCGCACGCCGCCGGGGATCCGCAAAGTCGTCCTGGGGACCGCGATTGAGGACGATGCCCGGACGAGTTGCCTGCCACTGTTCGTCGGCCGCGGCATTCTCACCGCCGCTGCGGTGGACCTTGGCATCGGCAAGGATTTCCGCGAGGCACTGAAGCAAACTGGGGGCATCACCGGGCGCATCCTCGGCACGCCTGAAGCGCTCGTACGGCTCCAGGACGAGGCGGTCGCGGCCCGCCTCGACCGCCTCCTGTTCGGCCTCAACCTGCTGTACCTCCAGCCGGAAGAGGGTTCCCCCAAATACGGCCGTGCCCCGATACCTGGTGACCAGTTCGGGGCCTTCGCCCTCACGCCCGGCCAGCACGCCCGCGTCGAGGCGCTCTTCAAGTCCCGGCCCGAATACCGCAACGCCTTCGAGCGCGCCGTCGCCCTGGCTGGCCACCCGCAGTTGCCCGGATGGCCTCGGTTCTGAAGCCATTTCCCGCCCCGCCCCCGCTCAGGTTATCCTGTGCCGGCCACCGGTTCCTGCCCGTCGCAATGGAGTCGCCGCATGAAGTCACTGATCCCCTGGTTCTTCTGCCTCCTGGCCTGCGCCTGGGGTGCCCCCGTGCGCGCCGCGGCGCCGGTCGCGGAGGCGGCGCCGGACCTGGTGGTCATCGTCGATACCTCCAAGAGCATGAGCCGGCCGGGGATGGACCGGGAACGCTCCTCGCTCCTGGTGGCCAAGCTGCTCTCCGACATCGTCCCCGGTGACCTGGCGGTGGTGCAGGTGCTGGACCTGACGCGGGACGCGGCACTCCTACCCCGGCGCGAGACGAGCCAGGAAAACTCATGCAGCGAGGACGCCAACAACCGCTGCCACCTGGTGGAGCCCACGACCGACTGGGCCGCGGACGCCCGCCGCGGCCGCTTCGGATTGGAGGCGCGCCCGGAGCGCGGCGACCCGGCCTATAAGCAGCGGCTCGACGCCCACCTCGCCCAGACCTCGAACAACAGCCTCTTCTTTCTCTCCTTCCGCGCCGCCCAGGGGCTCTTCGATGAACACGACGCGGCCGGTAAGCCGGGTACGAACCGGACCGTGGTCTGGCTCTCCGACGGCAAGGACGAACAGGTCGAGGCCCTGACCCCCGCGGTGAATGAACTGCGCCAGGCCGGGGTGGACATCCGCGCCATGGTCTTCGGGCGCGGTGATCCCGCCATCGCGCAACGCCTCAACCTGCCGGTGGACCGGGTGAACAGCCCGGCCGACCTGATGCGCAGCTTCGCGCAGGTCTTCCGCCGGCTGGTGCACGCGCCCTATCGGGTGGACAACCTGGTGGCCAAGGCCCCGGACCTGGACGTGCGGCCCAATGTCGAGGAGTTGTGGGTGGTGGTCTACGGCGACGACACCTTGGGCGAGGTAAGCCTGACCGGCCCCGGCGGGGAGGTCCGCGCGGACTATGCCGCCGACCGCCAGCCCGGGGCCGGGGCCTACCGCGTCGCCCATGTGACCGACCCGGCCGCCGGGGTCTGGCGGATCCATGCCAGGGGCGGCGGCGCCGGGCTCGCCTACGCGCTGGTGCAGCGCTCGTCCCTGACCCCGGCCCTGCTGGAACCGCGGTCGGCCCGGGCGCAGGAGCGGGTGCGCCTCGTCGCGGCGGTCCGCGCCGGCCGCGCGGCCCAACCGGTCGCCGACGCCCAGGCCCTGGAGGGGGCGCGCATCGTCGCCACCATTGAAGGCCAGGAGGTCGCCCTGCACGACGACGGCCAGGACGGCGACGAACACGCCGGGGACGGGCTCTTCTCGGCCTGGTACCGTTTCAACCGCACCGGTGCGGTCCCGGTGGGGCTGCACCTGACGAGCCCGGTGGCCGACCGCCGGGCCACCGCGGAGGTCGCCGTCGCCGGGGTCTTCCGCTACACCGGCGGACCACTCACCCTGGACCTGGGCCGGATCACGGCCCCCGGGCGGGCCTGCCGCGCCCTGAGCCCGGTGGTGGAGCACCATGGGGAGATGCCCTTCGTGTTGGAGGCCCTGCGCCCGGTGCCGGCGGGCCACGGGCTCTTGCTGCATGCCGGGCCCACCCTGCTGACCCCGGGCGGCGGGGTCCGCCCCTGGAAGGCGGGCGACGCGCTCGAAACGTGCCTGGAGGTCACCACGGCGGCGGCGAGCAACCAGGCCCTGGGCGAGCCCTGGCTGCGTCTCGCGGTGGACGGCAGCGACCGGCCCGACCAGCGCCTGGAGATCGCCCTGCGCTGGGAGGTGGTGGGCTTGAGCTTCTGGCAGCGCTGGGGCTGGCTGATCCTGTCCCTCCTGGCCCTGGCCGTGGCCGTCTTCATCGCCCTGGGCTACATCCTGCCCTACCGGTTCCCGCGCGCGCTGGCGATCAGCTTCGCCCCCGAGCGCGACGAACTGGACACCTACCCGCCGCAGACCCTGCGGGCCTGGCGCGGCTTGGGGGTCCGCTTCTACCGCAGTGCGCGCGCCTACCTGCACCCGAACTTCCGGCTGACCCGGCGGGCCGCCGGGGCCCTGGCCGTGCTCGCGGCCGAGCGCCTCTTCACCCGGGTCTGCCCCCAGCAGGGGCTCAAGCTCAGTCGGGAGGACTACGACGGGTCCTTCGCGCCCGTTCCGGACGAGGGCGAACCGGTGCGGCCGGGGGAGGTCTACCGCATCGGTGAGTCCGGCCCCTTCTTTCGCCTCGCGGTGCGGCGGTGATGACCATGACCCGCCGAGCACCCAGCCCTGCCCGACCGGCCCCGGCCCTGGTGCTCACCCTCGCCCTACGCCTCGCCATCGGGACCCTGCTCGCCTGGGCCGGGACCCCGGCCCAGGCGGAGGGCAACCATGTGCGCGTGGTCCTGGACACCTCGCTGTCCATGCTCAAGGGGATCAAGGGGGCCCCCGCCAACGACCCCGGGCGCCTGGCGGTCCTGGCCACGAACCTGCTGTATGACCTGGTGGACCCCAACCCCGCCTTCCCCAGACGCCCGGACAGCTTTGCGGTCTATCCCTTCGATCATTGGCAGGAGTGGACCGACACCGCCGCCCCGCCCCCGGTCAGTACCGCGCCGGCCATCGCCGCCACGGCCCAGAACAAGGCCGGCCGCGCCGCCTTCACGGACGCACTGAAGCAGGTCCCCTACGACGGGCCCTGGACCTACTACTACCCCGGTCTGCGCCGGGCGCTGGACTCACTCAAGGACCCGCGGATCCCGCCGCAAGACACCCGGGTCATGGTCCTGATCACCGACGGGGTCCCGGAGGACAAGACCCGCGACGCCGAGCGCAGCCTGCTGCGGGGACTGCGCGACGAGGCGGCCGCCGCCGGGGTGCGCCTGTATATCCTGGGCTTCGGCCCGGCGGCGATGGCCAATCGCGGGCTGCTCGATGACCTGGTCCACGACGCCTCCGGGCGGCCCCTGGGGCGCGTCTTCGTCGACCCCGACGGCAGCCGGCTCACGGCCACCATGCTCGACATCTTCTCCCTGAGCTTCGGCTATGCGGTGGACCCGCCGGTCAAGGTGGCCGATCTCCCGCCCCAAGGCATCGACCTGGAGGCGGGGACTACCCCGACCAAGGTCGCCGTGGTCACCCTGGCGGTGGGACCCAAGCCCCCGTCCCAGGCCCTGACCCCCGACCCCAATGCCCCCGGCGGGGTGGTGACGGCCAGCCAACCCGGGGCCAGCTACGCCCTGCAATGGGTCCTGGGCCCAGGGCCGGGGTCATACGCCTTCAAGGGCAGCGACCCGGCGGCGACCCTGGCCGTGCTGCGGCCGGTGGCGCCCCTGCTGCAGGTGCGCCCCGGGCTGGTGCCGCCGCCGGGCGGGGTCGGCCAGGCCAAGGAGATGCGTCAAGCCGGCCAGGTCATGGCCGGGGTGCGCTTCGCCTTGCGCGTGCTGGTCAGCTCCGCCGCCGGGACGGCCGGCAACCAGCCCGACGTGAACCTGGCCTTTCGCATTCAAGGCCCGCGCACGGGCCCCTGCGGCTACGCCTGGAGCGGTGACAAGACACCGCCGGCCGGCGGTTCGGCGCGGCTGACGCCGGAGGGGGTGAGCCACGAGGTCTGGATGAGCTTTCCGGAGAACGCGCCGGACCGGGATCAGCCCTACCAGGGTTTCGTCGAGGTCGAAGCCAAGAGCGGGGACAAGACCGTCGCCACACTCGCCTGCGACGAGGCCCACGCCATCACCGTCTTCCCCCGGCTGGCGCTGACCCCGCAACCCGCCGAGGCCCCGATCGGCCCCGCACCCTTGGCCCCGCGCGAGATCAACCGGTGCGTCGACTTCACCATCGCGGCCGATAACCCGGAGCGGCTCGCCATCCTCGGCCCCCCGCCCTACGGCCTCAAGGCGACCCTGAGCACGCGCGGGGCACCGGGCCTGCTCGACGCCGAACTGGCCGGGGCGCGCTGGCGCCTGGACGACAAACCGATCGAGTTCCAGGAGCGCGCCGGCGTCCCAGCCGGCGCCCCGGCCGGCACCCCCTGGGGCCAGGGGCAGGCGTTGTCGCCCACGCAGTTGCTCGGCCCCCATCAACTCTGCCTGGACCTGGGGCGCCCGCGGATCGCGGCAAACGCCGAGGGCCTGGCGGTCGGACTGGAGCTGCGGCTGATGCACCCGGCCTACGAGGACTTCGACGTGGTCGGCCCCTTTACCGCCCGCCTGTCGGTCCTGGCCCCCGGCCTGATCCCCATCGACTGGTGGGCACTGGCCCCGCTGGTCGAGACGGCCCTGGCCCTGACGCTGGGTCTGGGGTGGTGGCAGGGGCGGCGCGCCCTGCCGCCGGACCTGCGCTATGCCCTGTGGCATGGCGAGGGACCGCCCCCGACGACCAGCCCGCTCACCATGGGCATGGGCATCCTGGTCAGGTTCATCGGCGGCGCCCCGCGACGCCCCATCCTCGATCCCGTGTCCCATCAGGAGGCACTGGCCTGGGTGGTCCCGCACGACCCCGGACTCTTTGCCCTGGCCCTGGCGCCCGGGGTCGGCCTGGTGGCCGCGGACGGCGGCGAACTGGACCTGCACGGGCCCGGACTCTACCGGGTCCAGGCCCGCCGACACTATTGCCTGAGCCGCGGGGGCGACACGTGGCGGTTGCGGTTTGACTACAATCAGCCGGTATGAGTGTCTGGTTGTTTCCGAATCCAGCCAGGAGCGGTCACTGAAGCGACTTGTACAGCACTTTTGCCACGTTGTGCATTCACCATAATCTAGCCCGGCTTGGCCGCAGATCAGCGGACCATAGTTCTGCTGCGGTGAACACGAAATTCGAGTCAATCTTGACGATCCGGGTTTCGCGGGGAACCCTAGCTTCCTGACGGAAGCGCGGAATACGAGATCTATGTCCAAGAAGGCAAAACAGCAGGCCACATCCACGGAGCTCACCAGTGGGACGGGCTTCACTTACGAAGACACAGTCGTAGCCTATTATCTTGCCGCCCTTCTCCGGGAAGAGCGAGCTGCGGGCCTGAGTGGTATAGTGAAAACAGTGGCGGTCCAGCAGGATGGGCACGGCCATCCCATGGACGACATCATTGTGCAGTTCCACGAGGGTGGCGCTGAACGCCGCTTGAGCCTTCAAGCCAAGCGCAAGATTCAGATTAGCGCCGCCCCTACCAACACTGACTTCCGCGATATCCTATCGCGCGCCGTTGCAACGCGCGGCACATCCGACTTTCAGGCCGATCTGGATGCCTACGGCTTTGTCGTCGAGATCGTTGCAATCACCCGGTTTCGAGCACTAAATCGCCTCATCGACTGGGCCAAGAGCAGCCCTACGTGCGAAGACTTCGCCCGCCGCTTTGCCGATCACGGTGCGGCCGCGGCGGCCGAGCGAGCCCTTCGCGAAGAGCTTGCCCCGCTCATCAGCGCCCAGTCGCCCGATGACGAGAGAAAGTTCTACGCACAGTTCGTCGCGCTCAATCTCGATCCGTTGTCCGAAGGAGGCGTCCTGCGAACGGACATCATCAATCGCCTCCAAGAACTGATCGAGGCCAACCAGGACGGCCAAGATGCCTTACTCTTCGACAGGTTGTGCCGGATTGCACGTGACGGGGCTGGTACCGCACGCAAGTGGACGCGGCAGACGCTACTGACGCAACTCCGCGGTGCCGTGCGCCTCAAGGTCGCTCCGAACTATCGTCACGATATTGATCTCCTTCAGTCGTTCTCGGCAGCCGGACTGGCGGACGTATCGGAAGAGATTGTCGACTTTCGCGTGAAACGCCCCATTCTGGAAACAAACATTAGGGATCGTTTAAGCGAGTGCCGACTCGTTAACCTCAGCGGTCTTCCCGGGTGCGGGAAGTCCGCGATGCTCAAACGTATCGCGAGCATTGATGCCACAAATGGGCCGGTCTTGTTTCTGAAATCGGATCGATTCGCAGGATCTAACTGGCTGACCTTTGCGATGGCGTTCGGTCTCCAGCACCGGGTGATTGATGACCTCCTGGCAGAGATTGGCGGCACCGGAACGCCAATCCTGTTTATCGACGGCATTGACCGCATCAGCCCCGATCAGAAGGGCATTATCACCGACATCCTGCGCGCGATCGAAGCCAACGAACAGCTTGCCCATTGGAAGGTCTTGGCGAGTTCGCGCGATCAGGGGCTTGAGGCTTATCGCGCGTGGTTCCCGGCGACCTTCTATCGGGGAACCGGCATCGGCGATGTTCCGATCAACGGCTTCTCGGACGAGGAGGCCGAGGCTCTTGTGAAAGAAAAGCCCAGTTTGCGCCGGCTGCTGTTCGGTCCGAAGGGTGTCAGCGAAATTGCCCGGCGTCCGTTTTTCGCAGCCGTACTCGCGCGAAGCTTTCCTGACGACTCGGCAACGCCCCAGACCGAGGTTGATCTCATCTCAGCCTGGTGGGCTCGGGCCGGCCATGACGCCCCAAAGGAAGCAGTGCCCGAACGGCAACGGGCGCTGCTGGACTTGGCCGAAAAAGGCGTGCGCAATCTCGGCAAAAAAATCCCGGCCAGGATGCTTAACGCCCCCACCGTTGCCCAGGTCGTGGGCCTGAAGGCCGATCTTGTTATCCGCGATCATGATGAGAACGCATCGTACTCTTTTACACACGACATCTTTTTTGAGTGGGTATTCTTCCGGCAGCTCATCGAGCTTGGTGACGATTGGAAGCGTGGCCTGGCCGACGCAGGTGAGCCGCCCCTGCTCGGTCGTGTGGTCGGACTGCTCGCACAGAGCGCATTCGCTTCACCAGGCCAATGGTCGAAGGGCTACCGCGATCTCGAAGACGAACCGCTCCGCCCACAGTGGCGGCGCGAGTGGCTGACGGCTCCACCCTTTACGCCCGCATTTGAGCGCGGGCACCAGGAGTTTCAGGCCCTCCTTGCCGAGAACGATGATACACTTCTTGAGAAGTTACTCGTTTGGTTCCAAGCCCAGCACACGACTCCTAGCCCGGTCATCCTTCATAACGCCATGAACGTGGTAGAAGGGCTGGATCGCGTCGCCATGGCGGACCTGCTCGGCTGGCCTTCCGACTTCGAGAGTTGGGGCCGGCTCTTGGACTGGTTAATTCCGCTTGCGGCGGGACTGACCGCCCGCCTGCGGCCCAACGTTCTCGAAGTCTTCGGGGTTTGGCAGAATGTGTTCGCGGATTTCAAGAATCCTCGTTCGGAAGCCATTATCGCCGTGTGCGCCAACTGGTTGATCGAATTGGAAGGCGTCAAGTATCCAAGAGACTTAACCTTCGAGCATGACCGGTGGGAAGCCCTCGGTAGTGAGGCGCGGTCCAGTCTTGCAACGGCTTTACGAATGGCGATCATGCGCTCTGCCCGCTCTTACCCAACCCCCGCGATCGCGCTTTTTGAACGCGCGGTAATGAACGAGCGTATGCGCCGCGCGGCTTACAGCGATCTGATGGGATTTACATCGATCATGGTCGACGTGGCTCCCGAGGTGGTGGTCGCTCTCGCGAAGGCTGAGCTGATGATCGAACTGCCGCAAGAGCGGTTGGAGCGCGAAGAGCGCAAGCACCGGGAATACGTTGAGCGGATCAAGCGCCTTCACGCCATTCCGGAGAAAGATCGGACGGAAGATGAAAAGCGCATGCTTCAATTTATGCCTCATACGATCTTTTCGACCGGGCGCGACCAGATTGATTTCGACGACATTGGAGTCGCCCGGCATCATAGCTACTATTTTCCGTCGTCACCTATTCACGAGCCGTTCGCGAGCCTCTTTGCCAAGAAGCCGAAAGCCGCGCTCGGATTGGTACGCGATCTCGCCAACCATGCGACCAAAGGATGGAAACAGGTTCAGCTTCTCAACTCCAGGCGTATGGGTACGCCAATTCCCGTCGTCATCGAGTTTCCATGGGGTCAACAAGAGATCTGGGGCGATTGGCGCGTTTATAGCTGGTTCACGGGGCAGCTCGCGTCTATTCCACTGGATTGTGCTTTTCTCGCGCTCAGCTATTGGGCATTTAAACAAGTCGAGGCCGGCCGACCGACGGATGAGGTCGTCCGGGCAGTGGTCGAAGGAACTGAATGCTATGCCGTCCTTGGACTAGCGCTCGTCCTGGCACTTGAGACCTATGACGCATCGGAAACCACACTTCCGATCGTGACCTGTCAGCGCCTCTGGCGCCACGATATGGCCCGCGTCGTCCACGAGCCAATGCGAAACATCGACCTGCTGGGCTTCGGGTCATTTTCGCGCCTTACCGGAGACAAAGCGAAGGCCCAGGGGTTTCTTGATTCACGGCAGAGCCGCAGGCGCGACATTCGCGAACTCGTAATGCGGTTCGCGTTGACTACTGATGACGGCTTACGGCAGCGCTTCAAGGACGCGTTGGCGCGCTTTCCGGATGATTTGCCTTACGAAATTGAAGAAGCACGATCCAATGCCGCCGCTACGGCATCGATGAAAGAGATGGCAGAGGGCTGGGCGGGCCTTGGCGACATCCAGAACTATCGCACGCACCAGGCCGATGCCGATAAGGTCCTGATCGCCTATGAACCACCAAACCCGATGACACCTGCACAAGAAGAGCGTCGCAAGGAGAGCTCTGTCTATCTGCAGGAGCAAAGCATCATTGGATGGGCGACGAAGTCGCTTCAGGACAATGCGCTTGTCGATGGCCTGAGCTTACCCGACGCAGTGGACTTCGCTAGAGCCCGCGATCATGGCGCCATTTTTTCCGAGCGAAGCGATGCGGGGGCGCACACAGCTCAGACGACCGTTTCTGCGGTTGCCATGATGGTCGTTCGGTTCGGTTCGCCCGTGGGAGCAGACTCCGATTGGGCATGGAATGTGATGGAGCGTGTTGCGGTCATGACAGAGCCGAAGGATACGTTCCACGCCTCCAAGATACCCTGGCACCCCGCCAATCACCTTATTGTCGCCTTGGTGTATGACCGCCGTTCCAACGCACCGCGCAACGACTCAGCACGGCGGCTCTTCGAGCTAACCGCCCATCCTATAGATGAAGTGGCGCAGTTTGCGTTTCGCGGGCTTTTCATGGATTCGGATGCGCATGTGCGCTGGGTCGCCGCTCAGCTCACCATGGATCGCTCGCTCCACCACCGCTTTGAGATCAAGGAGAATGGTGATCGCGATGATATGGTGGACCGTGATGCACGAAAGCAAAGTCTCGCCAGCGCACTCGAGCGCTTGGATCAAACGAGTGATACGGAGCTTACTTCTGCGCCGCCAGCGTGGGTCAAGACACCGGGATCTCGGCGTTACCGCCGATCCGAAGACGATGCCGGATGGGATGATGCCAACCCCTCGTTCAATGCAGCGTTTGCAGCGCAACTGTTTCCGCTCTTCCCTATCGAAACGTGGTGCCAATCAACCCTCTACAAGCCGATGGTGGCGACGACCCTAAAGGAGCTTGTGCGGTGGACGGCGGAGCGGCTCATGCCCTCCTGGCGCAAGGGCGAGCGATCGGAGACGGGCGGTTCCTCGTTGATTGAATGGAACGGTGTCCTGGGCGATTTACTCGCCCGGGCTGCACCATTCTTCGAGACAGCGTTCGTGCGCTTGGAGTTTTTGGCGCCTTTCCTGACGGAGGACAAGGAAGGCTTGGCTGTCCTCGCCGAATTTGCGGACAGAACGGTGAAGCGGCACATCCTTGATGCTCCGACAGTGCCGGCAAACACCTTCGATTTGCTAAACGACTGTGTTGAGCGTGTCGTCCGAGACCGCGTCTTCGATTTGAACAGCTACCGGGCCGGTCAAGTATACGGGCACGACTTACCTAAGTTAATCCAGGCGTTGCTCTTCGTCGCCGTCGAGGGGGAAGCGCCGGGCGCTGCTCGTTTTGTCAATGGCGACTGGTCGCAGATAAGTATGATCATGCCGATTGTAACCCGCCTGGTCACGGCTACCGGCTGGTCGTCTTATGTCATGCAAAATTTCTTGACGCTCTGCGAGCGGGCGGCCGTTGCCTATCCGCTCAACGCGTTTACTGCTCAGGCGAACGCTGTTCGTGGCTCGATCGCCAATGCCAAGGGCAGCTGGGCCGGAACCACGCTACCAGCCCGTACGGCGGCGACGGTCCAACGCCTTGCCGACGCCAACTTTCCGCTTGGCGCTGAGCAGGCACAGGAACTGCTTAAGGTGCTCGATTGGCTGATTGATCTCGGTGATCGCCGCAGCGCAGCACTCGAGCAAGCCGAAGCGTTTCGAGGGGTTCAGCTGCATTAGCCAGAGAGTTAAGAAGGGGTTAAGGAAACGGTTAATGGGCGAGGGTTGAATACTCTCACCTTCAATCTGGCAATCGATCACGCCAACGCGCCGCGCTGGAAAGCAAATGCAATCATCCGGCGATGCGCTCGACGTCCGCAATGACTTCGAGCAAGAGCGACGGCTTGATGTGGAGCGTAGACCGCTCGGGTATAGCACGGAGCAGACCCAGCACATCTTGGGCGCTGCGCTGGCCGCGGCGTATCGCGCGCAAGAGGATACCCAAGGTTCCGTGAACGGGCAGTTGCATTTCGCGGGCGGCAAGGCGGGCTGCCGTGTCGTCCGTCAGGAGCAAGTCGGCGCCATGCTGATCCGCGATCTGTAGCGCCTGGGTTTCGCCAGCGTGCAGGGGTATCAGGCGCGAGAGCGCGAGCAGCGCTGGGGGCGGCGGATTCCGTGGCCTTACCCGTGCGAATGACGGGGGCAACGAGTCGAAGAGATGCGGCCGATGCCGCTGCACCTCGGCCCAAACCGCCTCAGGCACCAGCACCGACTGGAAATCGCAGAGCAGACCGAGCGAGCCCAGTTCGTCCAGGTGAATCAAGGGCCCGGCATCGCAAACGACAATGCGGGCAATGTGGCTATCCGTCGCCACGCAGACCCCATTCCACGTCCTCGCGCACGAAGGTTTCGCAGAGCTCCGCACTGTGTGAACTCAAGTAGCGGCGCAGTGCGTCGGTGAGGATCTCGTCGAGGTCGCTCGCCCAGCCGTCCCGGACCAGGATTGCCGCCTGCTGTACCAAGCGATCCGGGATGTCGGCCTGAATGGATGTCGTCATGGTTCGCTCGCTCGATGCACTCGACGGCCAGGTGAAGGGAAGGGTAACGGATGGGGCAAAGGAAAATAACCAGCCCAAGGGGGCATTTTGGGGGGCACCCGCGTGAGGCTGCCGCCAGCCTGGCTCGCTCAGTGTACCGCCAAGCGGAACCCGGGCGGTACCGGTACTGGAAGAAGGATAGTCCTCGGGGCGCATGGAGCCAAGCGTCCGATGATCGAGATCCACACCAAATTCCTGATACTCTCTTCCGCGAAGACCCAACAGGCCAAGCCTCGACGAAAAGCGAGAAACCAAGAACTGCAAGGACGATAGACCGATGACCGCAAGCCACCCAGCCCCGACCACCCGCGCCCGCGTCCTGCGGGTCCTGACCCTGGTCATGGTCCTGATCCTCCCCGCGGCCTCGGCGCAGGAACCGGCCGGCCGTCACATCGGACTGGTGCTGGACACCTCATCATCCATGGACGGCGGCGACACCGACGCCCCCCGCTATACGGTGCAGATCGCCAAGATCCTGACCGACCTGCTGGGGCCCGCGGACGCACTCACGGTCGCCTGGATCCCCCCGGGCACCGGCTGCGACGACGGTCCGCGTCCCGACGCCTCGCTCGCGCTGGGCGCCGGTCAGGCCGGCCAAGGCGCCGCCTTCAAGGGTCGGCTCGACGCGGCGATCCACTATGGGGGCGGGACGCTGTTCACCGCACCGCTGCGCACCCTGGCGGCGGGCTTTGCCGCCACGCCCGCGATGCAGCGCCTGATGATCCTGATCACCGATGCCACCGACTTCTCCTGCGGGCCCCAGACCGACGCGGAGCTCAAGCGCCTGCGCGGCGACGGTGCGACCCTGGCCGTGGTCAATCTCGGCAGTCACGGCGGCGGCTTCGCCGGGCACCCGGACCAGGACCTGACCCGTAATGCCGCCCGCGCGGCGGGCCTGGTGGCCGCCGTCGGGGAGATCTACCAGCGCTTTCTGGGTGCGCGCCAACCCGCCGGCGGGGTCTTCTCCGGGGGGGAGGTCCAGGTCGCCGTCGCCCCCTTCGTGCGCACCGCCTATCTGCTGGTCGCGGCGGACGGTCCCATGGCGCCGCTCACGGCGCTGCCCGGCAACCCCAGCGCCGCCGCCCTGGATCTGGACTACCGCGGCGGCGGCGCCACCACGGGGACCGACCGGCGCGAGCGCGCCTATCGCATCGTCCGGCTCGACCGGCCCCGGCCGGGCAACTGGCGGTTCCGGGTGCCCGACCTGCCCCCCGGCGCCGGCTGGCTGCTGCTGCAGGACTTCTCGCTGGCGCTGCGCTTCACCCCGCCGACCACTGTCGCGGCCGGGGCCGAGACCCGCTTCGCGGTCGAACTGGTGGATACCGCCGACGGCGACCGGGTGGTGGACCCGCGCCAGGTCCCCGGGCTCGCGGTCACCCTGGAGGTCGACGGCCACCGCCTGCGCCTGCGCGACGACGGCCAGGGCGGGGACACCGCCGACGACCGGGTCTTGAGTGCCGGTCTGACCTTTGCGACCGCCGGCCGGGAGAACCTGCGGCTGCATCTGACCACCGACCACCTGGAGCGCACCCAGGCCTTCAGCCTGGAGGTGACCCCGGCCCGCTGGGTCCTGCACGCCCAGGTGGCCGACCGTGCCAGGCTGGGCGTCGCCCTGCCGGTCGCGGTCGAACTGGAACCCGTGGGCGAGGCCCGCCTGCTCGCCGAGCCCGACGCGGTGCGGGTCAGCGACAGTGACGGGCAGACCCTGACCCTGCAGGCGGCGACCCCCGCTCCCCCGCGCGGCCAGCCCCGGCACTACGCCGGCACCTGGCGGCCGCGGACCCTGGGCGAGGCAACCCTGCGCTTCACCGCCCCGGGGTCGAGTCCGACGGCGCCGGTCGAGGTCAAGGTGCGGGTCCTGGGCGAGATCGCCCTGGGCGACCCCACCCCCGTGAACCTGGGGCAAGGCGCCGGCGGGTCGCACCTGGAGGGGACGCTCGATCTGTCCTTCGTTCGTATCGCGGGCGAATACCCAGTCGCGGTCTCCGCCAACTACGACCGCGCCGGCACCGTCCTGGAACTCGACCTCGGACAGGGGTGGCAACCCCTGGGGGCGCAGCCCCTGACCCTGACCCTGCGCCAGAACGAGGCCCGCGCCCTGCCCCTGCGGCTGCGCATCGGCCGCTGCCCGGCCGCCGTCGCGCCGGGCACCGGGTTCCACATCCGCGTCACCGCGGTGCGCCCGGACGGGCAGGCCATCGCCGCGGCCGTCCCGCTGACGCTGGGGGTCACCCCGGCCCCCTGGCTCTCCTGTTGGTGGCCGGTCCTGGCCGGGGTCGCGGGGCTTGTGGTGCTGGGGGTTATCATCCACGGGTACGTCTCACCCGCCCGCTTCCCGCGCAACCTGAGTGTCCAGATCTCGCCGGAGGCCGACCTGGAGGAAGGCTTCCCCTACCTGATCCGCGCCCAGCGGGGAGCCCGGAGCGGCTTCCACCGCGATGCCCGCCTCTATATCCGGGCCGACTACCGCCTCGCGGCCCGCCCCGGTCACGCCGTGGCCCGCCTGCGCGCCGACCGCGGCGGGGTGCGCCTGACGGCAACGGGGGGCCACGCGCTGCAGGTCCGCGGCGACGACGGGCGTTGGGTCGGGCTGGGCACTGAGGGGTGCCAGGCCCGGCTCGGCGTCACCTACCGCACGGACGTCGGCACCCTGTACTTTGAGCTGCGTACCGGCTAGCCGCGGTGTAGGATTGGCCCATTATTTGTCATGGAGGTGCGGGCCGAGCGTGACGACCTCATCCAACTCTCAATCTGAAAGAGGAGTTTTTTTATGGCACACCCCTACCGGACCGACCAGGGCACCGTGATCCCCAGCCTGTTCGTCGGACTGGGCGGGGTCGGGTCGCAGATCGTCGATCGCATCGCCGCCCGCGCCGCGGGCCTGCCCAATTGGGAGACCCAGCTCAAGCCGCTGACCAGCTTCGTCTGCATCGACACCAACGAGCACGACCAGCACAGCCTGAAGCTGATCCCCCAGGCCAATCGTCTGAACATCGCCGCCTTCGACAAGGC
>Ga0247841_10003124_pt1 | contig 31347 bp, 11 predicted proteins | sample LaCruzMarch2015__2_FD_192410 | JGI IMG/M metagenome (GOLD analysis project Ga0247841, IMG submission 192410) | Freshwater microbial communities from meromictic Lake La Cruz, Castile-La Mancha, Spain - LaCruzMarch2015_18m | ecosystem: Environmental > Aquatic > Freshwater > Lake | place: Spain...
TTTACGCCGAAGGGAAGGCCGATAGCATAATCACCTTTAAGCCTTATAACGACTTAGCAGGTGGATGGGCAGGGATTTATTTTGCTGATCAAAATGATAACTTTAGTGGAACATCTTCTTTAAAATACTGCAAGATTGAAAAGGGCTCCTCGTATAATATTTCTGCTGATTATTCCACCCAGCCTTCACTGGATCACTGCATCATCAGCAATTCTGCTTCTAACGGGATATCAGGAACAGGTTTCAGTTTTCCCATACACGACTGTCAGTTCCTCAACAACAACGGTTACCCGCTGAAATACAACGACTGGAGCTGCAATTCTCACCTGAGGAATAATTATTATTTTGGAAATACCTACAATTATATAGCTCTCCAGGGCGGAGACTATTCAGAGAACAGGACCCTTTATTATGATAGCATCCCGTACCATGTTCTGACTAATATCAGGTTAATGAAATCAGGCAGTAATGCACGGCTTACCATTCAACCGGGTGTGACAATGGCTTTTCAGCCCTCCATATATTTACAGGTTGGCGTAGCAAGCACCTATGGCGGAGAGCTTTTTGCAATAGGTAAAGCCGACAGCCTGATCACTTTTAAGCCTTATAATGATTTACAAGGCGGTTGGGCAGGGATTTACTTTGAAGACCGCAATGACAACTATGGCGGAACATCTACATTGAAATATTGCAAGGTCGAAAAAGGGGCCTCTTATAATGTTTACGTTGCCACTTCTGCTCAACCATTGATCGATCACAGTACTTTCAGTCAATCAACCGACAATGGTTTAAGGCTTACCAGTTCTCCGCTTATTATCAGGAACTCCTCTTTCTGCAATAACACTGGCAATGGAATACTGCTCGACGGTGCCAGCAATGCAACAATAATGAATTCATCATTTATGTTAAATACAGTAAATGGAATTAGAACTGAAGGTACCAGCAACCCGGTAATCAAAAATTCCTCCTTTATGTTCAACACCGGCAATGGCATTAAAATCGACGGGACCAGCAACCCCGTGATCGGTAATGATACAAATCTTACCAACAATTTCTATTATAATACTGGTTATGGCATTTACAACAATACCGCCACTAATTTTAATGCACGTTTTAATTATTGGGCTAACCGCGATTCGACGTATATAACTCCATTTATCTACGATAAAAATGACAATGCCGCCAAGGGTTATGTCTATTATAATCCCTTTATGAACCTGCCTTACATGACTGCCGACAGCATGATCTTAAGCGGACATGTAAAATATGCAAACTCCCTTCCGATGACTAATATAAACCTGGAAATTAAGGATTTGGAAAATAGCGTCATAGCAGATACCTCTGCTGATTCATCCGGAGATTATGTCTTCGAAACCTTAGCTTCCGGAAGTTATAACCTGCTTATCAATCCGGATGATGAATGGGCCGGGGTCAATTCGACAGATGCCCTGCTTATTCTTCTACATTCCATTCAACTCACTCCGCTTACAGGAATGAAACTGATAGCAGCTGATGTAAATAGTAGCAACTATGTGAATGCTACAGATGCTTTGTATGTGATGAAAAGATTTGCCACAATGATCACCTCATTCCCATCCGGGGATCTTTATGTAAAAAGCGATACTATCTCGATCAATGACCAATTGGCTGTAAATGACTTGTCTATGATCTATTTCGGGGATGTGAATGCGTCGTATTCACCACCGGAAACAAAAAGCAGTCCTTCGGTCGACCTTGTTTACACTGACTCCCTGGAAGTTTCTTCCTGGTCAGAATTTAGCCTCCCTGTTAAGATGAGGTTCGGGATGAATGTCAGCGCTATTTCACTAGGGATGTTTTATCCGGAGGAATATATCGAAATTACTGACGTAGTCATGGCAAATGGGTCAGGTGACTTTTACTATACAGCAAAAGACGGATTACTAAAGCTGGCCTGGTGCGATCTCTCGCCTATGACTCTTGAAGATCATGAAATTATCATCAACCTTAAAATCAAAGCCCTTGACCTTAAAGACTTACAGGGTCATCTCGTCTTCAGCATATGTGAAAACAGCGAGTTTGCCGACCATTATGCCAATGTGATCCAGGGTGTTGTTCTTGAAATTCCGGAGATCAGGTTTGCATTCACAGGAATTCATGAATATGGAGAGGAGTTCTGGTTCAAATTATATCCGAATCCAGGCAATGATGTCGCTTTTATAGAATTCAAGCTGAAAGAAGAAAGCAGGGTAAAACTTGTTTTATATGATCTTTTAGGAAACCCATTGTATGATTTGACTGAAGCCCGTTATCCGGCTGGTGCGTCAAAGCTGGAAATCAACACTGCCTCTCTTGCACCGGGATCTTATCTTTTAAAAGCACAAATCATCGGTAAAGAAATAGCATGGTCGAAAATGATAAAAGTTATGGTTTCAAGATAACCTAGAAAGTGGAAAAATTATAAGGGAAAGAATTTCCATGAAAAAGCAAAAAATACTCATTCTTCTGATCTTTGCTTTCACGGCTTCTATAGGTGCAATGGCACAGGATTCGGAGATTATCCTGTTCGATGATGATTTTAATGACGGGGACTTCACAGCTGATCCAACCTGGAATTTAACAGCAGGTGGCACAGGATGCTGGGCGCCGGGGACAAGAGAAGTGGTGAACGGAACATTTCATGTAAGGGACATGGACTCAGGAGGCTGCGGGCATGCGACCATGATCGACTCTCCTCTGGATATTAATATTGACGACAGCACAAGAGTGGAGTTTGATGTTAATCCTGTTTTTTCAGATGTAACAAATGGTGCTGGAAATACACATGAAGAGTACCCTGCAAATGTTGACATCTACCTTCTGGATGACAACGGTATAACTTTACAATTGCGGTTTTGCTATAATTACCGTGGGGGATCGAGTTTAACCACATCTACGTATATCAGGGTTGCTTTCCCTAATGTCCCGCAGAATGTCTGGCAATTGGACCAGAAATTCAGGATAAGGCAGTATTTCCCGAATGCCATGACCATCACTAAAATAACTATCGGGGCTATTGGCTGGAATTATGAAAGCTATTTCGATAATATCCAATTGTATTCTACAGATACCCTCAACATTTTTACCACCTGCCAGACTTCTCCCGGTTGTGCCGGACTATTCCTGGTCCCCGTTCAAGCATTTAACTGTGATAATGTCGGTGCAATTTCAATGAAGTTGAACTATAATAATACCGTCCTGTCTTATGTTGGTTACCAGAATGTCCATCCAGCCCTATCGTCAGGCTATTTGTATGTTAATTCCAATGGCAGCAGAGTTTCGGTCAGCTGGGCTTCTACAACGCCTGCCAATATTGGTAATGATACTTTATTGCAGCTCAGGTTCACGGCTTATCCGGGCATCAGTGCGCTCAACTGGGTTACCCAGCCCGATGGGAATTGTGAGTACAGCGACATCAATGGTCAGGTGCTTCCTTCTGAGTGGATAAACAGCTCCACCACTGTCATCCAACCCCCTATCATCACGGCCCATCCGGTGAATCATGTGACGGCAGCGAGTTATAGTACGACGTTTACGGTTGTCGCGACCGGTGCCGGACTGGGATACCAGTGGCAATTGAGCACCAACGGTGGAAGTTCATGGGCAGACCTCTCCAATGGAGAAATTTATTCGAATGTAACTAACGCAACTATGAGCATCTCGAATACAACCCTCGGGATGAATGGTTACCGTTACCATTGCAGGATAAGCGGCACCTGCCTGCCGGTTGCTTTCTCCAACCAGGCCATCCTGACGGTCACACCGCTTATTAACACCACTTGCCAGACCATTACCGACTGTCCCGGGGAAATAGTTATCCCTCTTAATGTATCCAGCTTCATGTCAGTCGGTGCATTTTCTTTAAAATTGAATTTCAACCCATCCATTCTCACTTATTCCGGCTATCAGAATTTAAGCACTTCCCTTTATAACGGGACATTTTTAGACAATTCAAACGGCGGGAGCGTGTTTTTAACCTGGTACAGCACTTCCGCAGCTACCCTTACCAATGGATCTGTGCTGGTGGAATTACTTTTTAACGGAATTCCAGGTACTTCAACCATGATCTGGGATACCATAACTCCCGGCAGTTGTGAATATACCGGAATTACCGGGCAGGTGATGTTCTCCGACTGGATCAATGGGGTGGCTACCATTCATCAGCCTCCAATTATCACATCCCATCCGGTCAACAGGGTGATAGCTGTGGGCAATAATACCACGTATACAGTTGCTGCTTCAGGTGCAGGACTGCTGTACCAATGGCAACTGAGCACAGACGGAGGTTCATCATGGTCAGATCTTAACAATGGCGGGGTTTATTCTAATGTCATGGCTGCGACCATGAACATCACCGGCGCCATCCTCAGCATGCATAATAACAGGTATCGATGTAAGGTATCCGGCACCTGCACCCCGGCTGCCTTCTCGAACCAGGCGCTGCTGACTGTTACACCGACCGTTGTCACTACATGCCAGCCGGTGACCCATTGCCCGGGGCAAATCACTGTTCCGCTGAATGTTTCCAGCTTCATGGCTGTAGGTGCTTTTTCCATGAAATTAAACATCAATACTTCCATCCTTACTTATTCCGGTTACCAGAATTTAAATCCCGCCCTGGAAATTGGAACATTTGAAGAGAATTCAAACGGTGGGAGCGTGTTTTTGACCTGGTACAGTACTTCCCCAACCACCCTTGCCAATGGATCTGTGCTGGTGGAATTACTTTTCAACGGAATCCCGGGTACCTCAGCCATGATCTGGGACACCATAACTCCAGGCAGTTGTGAATACACAGACATTACCGGGCAAGTGATGTTCTCCGACTGGATCAATGGAACCACCACCGTTCTTCAGCCGCCTCTTGTCGTTACGCAACCTCTGAACAGGACCATTCCTTCCGGGAACAATACGACTTTTACCGTAACGGCAACCGGGGCCGGGCTTACTTACCAGTGGCAGCTTAGCACGAACGGCGGAATCAACTGGACAGACCTTTCCAATGGAGGATATTATTCAAATGTTACGACCGCAACCCTGGGCATTACAGGCGCTGCACTCGGAATGAGCGGCCACCGTTACCGCTGCAGGGTAAGCGGAACATGCACGCCGATTGCATATTCCAATGCTGGATTGCTGATCGTTACACCCAATATCATAACTTCCTGCCGGACAATAACAGATTGCCCAGGGGACGTGGTCATACCGCTTACCGTAACTAATTTCATCGGAGTCGGCGCATTTACTCTGAAATTGAATTTTAACGCCTCTGCACTGACTTACAGCACCTGGCAGAACCTGAACAGTGCACTTGCTCCCGGGACCTTCATGGCCAATTCTTCCGGCGGAAGCATTTACCTGACCTGGTATAACACAAGCGCTGCAACGATACCGAATGGAGATACGCTTTCCGAGTTGGTTTTCACAGGTGTTCCCGGCACGAGTACCATGATCTGGGATACTATAACCCCGGGAAGCTGTGAATACAGCGATATCACCGGCCAGGTCATCTTCGCCGACTGGATCAACGGAAACACTACCGTCCTTCAACCGCCTCTTGTAACGGTACAACCCCCGTTCAGAACTATTTTTGCCGGCAGCAGCACGACATTTCCTCTCACCGCAACCGGTGCCGGCCTGACATATCAATGGCAGGAAAACATCAATGGAGGGATTAACTGGACCGATCTTATCAATGGCGGTGTTTATTCCAACGTGACAACCACGACACTGGGCATCACCAATGCACCATACAGCATGAACGGTTTCCGTTACCGGTGCAAAATTACCGGCACCTGTGAGCCGGTTGCTTTCACAAATCCTGCATTGCTGACCGTTACCCCGACCCCAATCACAACAACAGCAGCAAGTATATCCAATTCCTGCACCTGTAACCTGGCCATCCCTGTAACGGTGAACAATTTCAATAATGTGGGCAGCATCAGCCTGACGCTTCAATATGATACCACCAAACTGAGTTTCCAGGGATATGGGTCGGTTCATCCCGAACTATCGACAGGATTTTTCCTGGTATTGAGGACCGGTAATAAAATTAAACTTACCTGGGCATCTACCACACCTGCTGATATCGGTACGGGAACCCTGGTAGAATACCGTTTTAAAGCCATCGCAAATATATCCACGACCCTGAGCTGGGTGACAACCCAAGCCGGCAGTTGCGAATACAGCAATATAGATGGGGTTGTGATCACTTCTTATTTCAATAATGGTAATATTTCGGTGTTGTCCAATGCTATGCTGGTCGATGCCGGGGATGATATTTATATTACACCCGGTGATACTGCTGAACTCAACGGAGTCGTGACCGGCGGTACAGGACCGTTCACATACCTTTGGACACCTGCTAACTATCTGAGCGACCCTGCCATTGCCAACCCGTTGGTCTCACCTCCGGTAAAAACCACTTATACCCTGACCGTAACGGCCAGCAATGGTTGCACAGGCTCAGACATTATGGAGGTAATCCCTGTTTACAACCTCCCTGAGGTTACTACAGACTCAATCACCAATATTACTTACATATCTGCCACCGGAGGCGGAAATGTCACCAGTGATGGCGGGACCGCTGTCACCGCCCGGGGAATTTGCTGGGATACAGGCAATTTACCCACAATTACCGACAGCCGCACTTCAGACGGAACCGGGACCGGTTCATTTGTTTCTCTAATAACCTGGCTGACACCCAGCACTAACTATAATGTGCGGGCTTATGCCATAAATGCTATGGGTGTTGTTTACGGTGAGCAGTTAACCTTCACCGCCCTAATGCCTCCTATAAACCAGCCTCCGGACATCGATTCCATTCCCGATCCGGTCCCGATAGACGAAGATTCTGGTTTGCAAACTGTTAACCTTACCAGCATTAATGACGGAAATACCGAATATATTCAGAATATATCCATTACTGCTTCAAGTTCAAATACCAGTATTATTCCTCATCCTGCTGTCACCTACACACCTAATGATTCGACCGGGAGCATTTCCTATACACCTGTTCCCGATGCCAACGGCAATGTAACCATAACCGTGACGGTCATGGATGACGGCGGAACGGCTAACGGCGGGATGAACACAACCAATATAAATTTCACTGTCGTTGTTCTCCCCACCAATGATCCACCCACTGCTGAAGCCGGGCCAAACCAGACAGTAGGTGCAGCCCAGCTTGTCACCCTAAATGGCTCAGTTTCGTCGGATATTGACGGGGATTCGCTGTTATTTTCCTGGACAGCCCCTGCCGGTATTACCCTCTCTGATCCTGCAGCTATGCAGCCTACTTTCATCGCACCGCCTCAGTGCATAACTAAAAATTACACATTCAGCCTTGTGGTCAATGATGGTACGGTCAGTTCCGTGCCTGACATTGTAATGATCACCGTTCCGCCGGCCCCGCCGGATGTACTGGTAATCCCAATGAGTCTATCTGATACCCTTGTCTCAGGAACTACAGAAATAAACCAGCTTAAGGTTAAAAATACAGGCTATTGTAATCTGACTGTCACCTTATCGTCACAGGCCAACTGGCTGGTCATCATTCCAAATTTCAGCACCATCACACCAGGCGATTCGGTCACGGTAAATGTCCATTTCAATGCTTCCCAGCTTTTTGCAGGTTATTATTATTCTGATATCTCCATGGGCAGCAATGATCCCGATGAGCCACAAACGAATGTGCCTGTTGCTCTTTACGTTACGGGAGAACCGTCGGTCACACTGAGTTCAGAGACCTTTGATTTCGGTTCAGCTTACGTGGGACTGACAGCCAACCAGACCCTGACCGTCACAAATACGGGGACAGACCACCTGCACGTCACTCAAGTTTCATCAGGTGAAGCAGATTTCACGGCGGATTTATCCAGCTTTGTCTTATCTCCCGGCGCTTCTCAGAATCTCACACTAACTTTTGCACCAACTACCGATGGTGCAATAAATGGTGTATTATCTATCACCAGCGATGATCCTGAAAACCCGATGGTGACAGTTGACCTGTCCGGTATTGGTGTCTGGCCGCCTGAAATTTCCGTAACGCCGCCGAATATTAGTGAAACACTGGGCCAGAATCAGTCATCCACACAGAACCTGGTGATCGGGAATGAAGGAGGAAATAATCTTTTCTTTACTGCCAGCGATAATGCCTCATGGCTTAGCTTGTCGCCCTTATCAGGGAATATCACACCCGGGAACACCATGTCACTTGCGGTGACCATAAACTCCGCTTCACTTAGCCCGGGTTATAGAACTGCCAATATTGCCATAAGCAGCAATGACCCGATAACACCTGTAAAAAATATCCCGGTAACACTGACAGTCCTTTCGCCGCTAAGTGTTACGGCAAGTGTGACACCTACTTCCATTTGTTCGGGAAGTTCAGTACAATTACACTGCACCCCGTCGGGAGGCAGCGGCAGCTATAACTTTGTATGGACATCCGATCCGCCGGGCTTTAGTTCCTTCTCTCAAAATCCGGTTGCCTATCCTGCGGTAACGACAGGTTATATTGTTAATGTGGCCGATGGATACGGCAATGCCAGCGCTTCCGTCCAGGTTACCGTTTATGAAAATGAGGTTCCCTCTGCCGTAACTAACATGCTGCCGGCAGATAATTCCTTCGACCTGTCCTTACCGGTCCAATTATCCTGGGCGCCCTCGACTAATGCCTCAAAATATGACCTGTACCTGTGGCCATTTGGCCAGGATCAACCGGCAAATCCCCTGGTAGCAAACCTTACCCAGATAAGCTATATGTATAATGGAGGCTCATTTTCATTCGGCGATACCTGTAAATGGAGGGTGGTGGCAAAAAATCCCTGCTCCCAGACAGCAGGCCCGGTCCAGGTCTTTTCCCTGCACGGACTTCCTGAATTGCATGTGACAGAGATCATCAATTCGCAGCCGCTTTCCGGGCAACCCATGACCATAAGCTGGACCGTGATCAATGACGGGGATTATGAAACCCCGGCCGGCACAATATGGTACGACAGGATCTGGATCACCCCGGATATAGAGGTACGGATCGGTGAGCCGGAAGATATCCTGATCGGCCAGTTTCCAAATCTTAATTACCTGGGTCCCGGGGAGAGTTATACACAGATCCAGGAAGTACTATTACCTGCAAACCTGATCGGGACCTATTTCGTTTTTGTCATTACAGATGCCCTGGATGCCCTGTTCATTAACTGGCCTTCCCAGGGACCTCCCCTGCCATATGAGCCGCCACCGTATTATACGGCTTACACCCATAGCGGAAGCTATGTCAATACGGTCCAGGAATATAACGACAATCCCCCGTGGCATGATAACTTCTTCTACAAAGAATTTGCATTTGCCATCCCTCCAATACCAGACTTGCAGGTGACCTCTGTCATTGCTCCCGAAAATGCCTTCTCAGGGCAACCTGTAAATATTGCCTGGACGGTGACCAATGAAGGTGATGGAATTACGAATACTACCGATTGGAGCGACAGGGTTTATTTCACAGCCGATTCTGAATTGAATCCTGCCAACGCCACAATACTGGGGACTTTCAATCACTCAGGCTTGCTTTTACCTTCCACATCATATACAGAAACAAGATCAGTAAATATTCCCCCTTATATCTATGGGAAATACTATTTATTCGTTAAAACCGATATAAATAATGCAGTCTTCGAACATGTTTTTGAAGATAACAATACTGGAAGAAGCGATTCAATTCACGTTGTGCTTACTCCGCCACCTGACCTGGTGGTCAGCAATATCATTGCCCCGGACACGATTTGTACCGCGGATGTTTTTGATGTTTCCTGGTCCGTCTTAAACCAGGGTGCTTCAGCGATGGCATTAACAAGCCTGTATGACAGGGTATATCTTTGTTCATCGCCGGATTACAATTTGTCCAATGCTTATACCCTGGAAACCTTTTTAAAGAGTGCTTCACTGCAGCCTGATAGTTCTTACATGGTATTAAAATCATTAAGCGCGGCTCAGGGTATCAGTGGTCTTTATTATGTTTATGTCACTACCGATGTCAATAATAATGTATTTGAGTACCAGGATGAGGACAATAATACGCTTCGCAGCGATGCTTCCGTGACAGTGATCAACCCGGATCTACTGGTCACAAGTGTCACCAATCCTGCAATGAATAATAACGGCCAGCCTTTTAATGTGCAGTGGTCAGTGAAGAATAACGGCCCAGGAAACATAACCAACCGGAACTGGTCGGATAAAATACTGATCTCCCGTCATCATGAGTACAATCCTGACTCTGTTACTCAGGTTGATGCCCTGACATACAGCGCAACATTATTAAAAGGTGAAATTCTTAACAAACAGAAATCCATCACCTTACCGGATAATATCTCGGGTATTTGGTATATTTATGTTTATACAGATTATGCAAATACCCTCTTTGAAAATACCAATGAGAATAATAATTTCCTGGGTGGCAGCAATTACATTGATATAGTCAAGCCAGACCTGGCGGTATCTGATGTCCAAATTCCGATTGTTGACAGCACTGGACAACCTGTTATTATATCCTGGACAGTGGCAAATGCAGGCCTGGGGATAATATATAACCGCAACTGGAAAGACCGGATCATGCTGAGTTTCAGCTCTGAATATAATCCGGCCACTGTTGTCGAGATCGGATCACTTACCTATACGGCGAACTTACAGCCTGGGGATAATTTGTTAAAGCAGGCCAGTATCCAGTTGCCGGCTTCTGTTCCTGGCCCTTATTATATTTACGTCTATACGGACTGGAACAATGCCGTATATGAGAATGGAAGCGAGCAAAACAATGTGGCCAGGAGTTCCTCCACGATCCAGATCCTGCGGCCTGACCTGGTTGTCAGTAAAATTATGCTGCCCTCAACTGCAAGCTCAGGAGATAGCCTGAATGTCCAGTGGTACACGAAAAATACCGGGACAACGGGCATTCAGAACAAGGCCTGGGTTGACAGGATTATGCTTTCTTCATCCCCAAATTATAATCCCGGTGCATCTGCTTTACTGGGAACAAAGAGTTACTCGGGGTCACTGGCTGCCGGAGACAGCCTTAATCAAATAATGAAAGTATTAATACCTGAGGGCCTGCAAGGGACATACTATATTTTCATCTATGCTGATTATAACAATACCATACCCGAGAATATCAATGAATCCAATAATGTTACCGGCAAGTCCGTAAACCTGGTCATCGGCACCTGGGCAGACCTGCAGATCATCGATTTACAGGGGACGGATAGTACCATGGCAGGCAGTAATATTCCACTGGATTTTACGGTAAAGAATGCGGGGACCCGCAAGATTTCAGGGAAAACATGGACTGACAAGGTCTTCATTTCGTCCTTACCTAACTGGAATGCAAACCTCGCGACCTTCCTCCGCGAATTCCAGCAATCCATGACCCTGGATACGGATTCAATTTACAACATTCAGTCTTCAATTAATATTCCCGGTGGATTATCAGGAGGTGATTATTATATCTACGTTAAAACTGATGCAAATAATACCGTTTTTGAGGATATAGGAGAAAGCAACAACATTTCGCGTAGTGACCCCATTCATGTCAGTGAAATCCCGCCTGTTGACCTGGAAATAGCCAGCGTGATAAATCCTGATTCCCTGTGGTCCGGCCAATCCGTCACTATCCAGTGGGTAGTGGAGAATACCGGTAATTCAGCGACGGTCAACAGCTGGTATGATGCAATTTATTTATCTTCAGACAGTATCTGGAACGGAGGAGCTGATATTTTCCTGGCCATGCGGATGCATTACGGCCAGGTAAATCCTTCAGGCAGTTATAGTTCATCATACAGTTTCTCACTTCCAAATGGCATCAGCGGGGATTATTACCTTATAGTCATGGCCGATTACGAAGCGGTGAACGATGATGAAGACCCGGTCAACAATTACAGGTCAAGAACAGGACCGGGAAATATAATGATAAAAACACACATTTCACTTACCCTGCCATCAGACCTTATCGTTACAATCCTGTCAGCGCCATTGCAGATGCTGACAGGCACGCCGTTTTCTGTTTCCTGGACGGTAAAGAACCAGGGAAGCGGATCCACACCTGTATCATCCTGGGCAGATAAAATCTACCTGTCAACCGATCCTATCATCAATTCAGGTGATATCCTGCTGGGCTCTAAAACGAGAAACGGGGTTCTGGGGGTGAACCAGGTTTACAATGAATCCCTTGAAATTACCATACCCAATTATGTATCAGGTAATTATATCCTTTTAATAAAAACTGATGCAAATAGCCTCGTTTTCGAATTAAATGAAGAAAATAATCTGAAATACCGACTGATCATTCTTACCCAGCCACCTCCTGCTGATCTGATTGTCAGTAACATCGTGCATCCTGATGAGGTTATGGTCGGTGAAATGGCCACACTACAGTGGAAATTGAAAAGCATCGGAGAAAATTCTGTCAACGGGACGGTTAAAGACCTGGTTTATATTTCAAAAGATTCCCTGTGGGACATCCAGGATGTGCTTTTCGGTTCATATCAGTCTGCCATTAGCCTGGGACCGGATGTGGAAATAACAAGGAGCATTATGGCAACCCTGAACGATATCGGGATCGGCAGTTATTACATCCTCGTCAGGACTGACGTGCTGAACAGTATCAATGAAATTGATGAGGATAATAATACATCGCATTCCGACAGCACCCTTACTGCAGATGTGACACAACTGATGCTGAATACGCTGACATCCGGGACACTTTTCGATTACAAGAACCTCTATTACCGGATTGAAATAGCCGATTCGTTGAATTCGGAGACGATGCTGACCACCCTGAAAGGGGATTCTCTTTACGGATCGAATGAGATGTACCTGAAGCACAATGATATGGCCACGAGGATCAGCTATGACTTCATGCATGAAAGACCCTACCAGGGCAACCAGGAGATTTACGTGCCTTCGCTGATCGACGGCAACTATTACATGCTGTTGTACGGGAGTACGACTGCCGACAATTCCCAGGATATTAATGTAAAGGCCGAGATATTGCATTTCGGGCTGGTGTCGGTAGATGCAAACAAATCAGGCAATACAGGCCCTGTAACCTTATTGATGCGGGGATCGAATTTTGATCCGGGCATGACTTTCCAGTTATTGAAAGACACGGCTATTTATGCTGATGAAATCATGTTTATTGACCGCACGAAGGTATATGCCAATTTCAACCTTGATGGCGCCGAAGCCGGGTATTATGACGTCATTGCAGACCACTACTGCATTAACCGCGATACCCTGTTCAATGCCTTTGAAGTAGTCAGCGGAACTACTCCGGAGCTTGGAATAGAGATCATCACACCACCTCATATAAGGGCCAACAGGGTAACCAGCTTCACCATTGAATTCGCGAACCTGGGCAATGTGGATTTAGTCAATCCGCAGATTTATATCAAAAGTGAAGGAGGGGCGCCTATTGGCCTCACCGTCGGTGAGTTACAGCAATCAAATGTAGAACTGACCATTCCATTGTCAGAAACCACCGGGCCCCCGGGCCTTTTACGGCCCGGTTACCTGGGGCAGGTTGTTATTTACACGAAATCCACGGCAAGCCTTGGATTTACGATCATGGTCATGGATTAAAACTTGAAATGAAATGAGCAGCATTTTAAAAATAATTCACTTTGGGTTGCCCGGGATAATCCTCATAGGTTTTTCTGTAACCTTATATGCACAGGAAATGAAGTATGCAGGGCCGGACAGGAGCATCTGTTTTGGGTCCAGCACACCTATTGGAAGTGTTGCTTTATCAGAGGCTTGTTATGCATGGTCATCTATTCCCGAAGGATTTACTTCATCAATATCTAATCCAATTGTTGCACCGACTGTTACGACAACTTATAAGGTAAGTGTTGTAGGAAAAAACTTTCAATTTGCTTATGAGGATTATGTTATTGTGACAGTGGTTGATGAAATCATTGGATTTGAAATCATACCTTATAAATGTTGTTGGAAGGTTGGTGATCCTATCTCAAGACTACAATTTGATATAAGGACTAACCCAACTGGTTTACAAGATGAAATCGATAATGTTGTAATAATACCAAGTATTGCCCCAAGTATAGGTGGTTTCCCACCAAAACCAGTTGATGAAAAAAACATCCAATTCCAAATCACATTTAATTGTAATGGTAATCAACAAACTCTAACAACATATGTCCCTATAACAGTTGTTGACGAAGAATTCCAAATATCACAATCTTTAGGTATTGAATGTGAATATGGGAAAAAATGTGATTTTCAACCAATTAAAGATCTTCTTCAAGGAATTGCAAATATCTTTAATTTTATACCTGGGACCGAGGTTGATTTGACAGCTGGTGCTGAAGGATCTACAAAATTCTCAATGATTTGTTGTCCTTTGAGTCAAGGTGGAATAAAAACTGTGAACACAGTATCGGGTTCTGTAAATTCTGCATTAACAATAGAAGGTAAGGTTCCTATTCCACCTATTGCGCCAGTGATGGGCAAGTTTATGTGTAGTGTAGGGCTTGAAGCTTCAGTAAGTTATCAGACAACATGTAAAAATAATCAACTATGTTTTGAAATTCAGCCTACTGTGAGCTCAGGAGGAGGTGTCTCTCTTGGAGACAAAAAGGTATTAGAAGTGAGCATTATGTTTATAGCTACGTTTGAATTACCTACAATCAAATTATGTTTGCCCCCAGTTGAAATTGAGGTTCCAGGTGATTATTGCCTAAGTGCGGAATTTGTAGGTGAAGTTACGTTTAAAAGTTTTCTTTCTCAATCCATCAATGTCACCTTAATAAATCGTTATTGCAGAAAACTATGGTAACTGAATATTAGTGATTAACATTATAAAATATGAGACTTTATAAAACACAAAGCGATTTGAGATTTCGAGTATTTTTCCTTTTGTTCATAGTCCTATTCGGATTATTTGTAAATAAATCACCTGAATGTAAAGAATCTGATTTACCAAATATTATGAACAATTTTTATTTTGAAAGAGATACTTTTCCAGATTATAACTTGTTGGATTATCTTATTGGAATTCCTTTGGATTCATTAGGATTTTCTCCAGATAGTTCACACATGATATGTGATTCGCTCTTTATTCATTCAATCTATGGCACAATACCACCAATCAATACACCCTGGATAATCGATAATAATCTGGGCAAGCAGGATTGTAGTTCTATGGATACCCCTTTTAAGACTTTATGCAAATTATTGGATGCTTATCAGTCGGGAAATGTTGATACGGTCATCTCTTTATACCTGCCCCAAAACCGGGATTCTATCTATTCAATCCTGGCAGACTCAAATATTCTGCAAAGCTATACGAACTTTATCACTACTGTAAGCTCATTCAATGTATACATTGGTTATGAAGCGGGAAACGGATTTTTAACGTTGTTGAAACTGAATTATGTTACAAGAGAACAGGATCTTGTCCCATACTTCTTAAAACAGAACGAAAGCAAATGGTATCTAGCAATGTATTCGGACTCCACGGCTATGGCCCAAAATCTTTTAGGATATTTTAACAGGCCGGATGTGGAAATTTCTTCTCTACCTGTTTCAGATGATATTGATAATGACAGTCATGAAAACTTTAGTGATAATTGCCCCTGCATCGCAAATCCAGATCAAACAGACACAGATAATGATGATGTTGGAAATGTTTGTGACAACTGCCCTAATAATTCAAATACGGAACAAAAAGATGTGGACCAGGACGGGATAGGTGATGCTTGTGACAACTGCCGCCTGTCAGTAAACCCGGATCAATCAGATACAGATAATGATAATATTGGGGATGCATGTGATAATTGTCCAAATGAGTCTAATACGAGTCAATCAGATACAGATAATGACGAAAAAGGAGATGCATGCGATAATTGCCCTGTTGAATATAACACCGATCAGAGCGATACAGACAATGATCAAATCGGTGACGTCTGCGATAATTGCCCGGCTATACCGAATAATAACCAGTCAGATATTGATAATGACGGCATGGGTGATGCTTGTGATAATGATTTAGACGGAGATGGAGTCCCTAATATTTATGATATTGATATGGATAACGATACGGTCAATAATCCGGATGACAATTGCATGTACACGCCTAATCCTGATCAGGCAGATACGGACAATGATGGTGTCGGCGATACCTGTGATAATTGTATAGGAATAACAAATTCAGACCAGTCGGATAAAGACTTTGATGGAATAGGAAATGCCTGCGATGAGGATGAGGATGGGGATGGTATTCCCAACGCTACCGATAACTGTCCGCATAATTTTAATCCCCAACAGGAAGATACTGATTGTGACGGGATTGGAGATACATGCGATCAACATTAAATGAAAAAATGGTTTTTAACGGGATATAACCATGAAGAAAATTAAAAACAAACCGGTCATCGCAGGCTTAATGAAGACAATATTGATCATGATATTTCTTCTCAACCATTCAATTCAATTGTTTTCTCAGATAACCATTGTTAAGACAGAAGCATCATGTGGTGGTATTGCAGACGGTGCAGCAACTGTGAATATTCCAGGAGGAATCCCTCCCTTTAAATTTGACTGGTCGAATGGTTTTGTCGAGACAACTGATAATTTATATTCTACCATAAGTAATGTTCTACCTGGAATTTACAGAGTTCAAATAAGAGATCAAAATGGATATGGGTGCTGTCAGGGGGATACTACATTCGTAATCGAAACCGGTGGAGATTTAACCCTTACAATTAGCCCCTCCAATCCTGATATTAAGTTCTGTAAAAACCTTGGGGTATCAGAAATCACTTATATCGCATCAGCTTCCGGTGGGATTTCTCCATACACTTATAGCTGGTTAGGGGGCACCCTTATAGTTACTGAATATGGTAGTTATACCTGCGTCGTAACGGATGCGAATCTTTGCGTTAAAGGCAAAACAATAAATGTAGTATTTATGCCTGCGGAGTGTGCAATTGACCCGAACGAACTTTCCGGTTCCCCCGGCTTCGGGGAAGAACAATGGGTCTCGGTAAACGAAAAGTTGAGCTACACAGCATACTTTGAGAATGATCCCGATTTTGCTACCGCTGCAGCTCAGAAAGTGAGTATAAATATTCCTGTTCCGGAGAAAGCAAATATGTATTCACTGAGAATAGGTGATTTTGGATTCGGGGACTTTGTTTTTACTGTCCCGCCCAATTCTTCTTATTATATCAATCGCCTCGACTTGGTTGATTCTCTTGGTATCTATCTTGATGTGATCGCAGGCCTTGATGTCAACACGCACGAAGCATTCTGGGTCTTCCAGTCGATCGACCCGGCATCAGGCCTCCCTCCCAATGACCCGGAGTCTGGTTTTCTTCCGGTTAATGACACCATGACCCATAATGGAGAAGGTTTTGTCAACTTCACCCTTCAACCCAAATCAACCGATATGACCGGGGACAGTATCCCGGTGACTGCTGAAATCATATTTGACATCAATGAACCCGTTGTTACCAACACCTGGATAAACATGGTGGATGCCCTGCCTCCTTCCAGTGCGGTTAATCAGCTGCCGGCATTAATTCCCACCACATCGTTTGACATCGGGTTCACCGGGGAGGATGACCCGGGCGGCTGTGGTATCAGTAAATTTAAATTCTATTACTCCAAAGATCTGAGCCCCTATAACCTTTACGGAGAATATGAACCCGGTCAGCAAGCCCATTTTACCGGGATGTTGAATTCCTCCTACGAATTCTTTACATTGGCCACAGATCATGTAGGCAACACGGAAGCATGGAAAGATGATCCGGATGTCATTACGCTGCTGGCCGATACCAATATCCAGGCTTCCAATATCGTATTTTCAGATATTCTGCCGGATCAGTTTACTTTCAACTGGACCAACGGCAATGGCCTGTTAAAGGTCGCTTTCATTAAGTTGGACACCGTAGGTTTTCCGGTCCCGGTTCAAAATACAACCTACACTGCCAGTACAGCCTTTGGTTCAGGCTCGCAAATTGGATCAACAGGATGGTTTTGCGTGTTCAACTCTACAATTCATTTTGAGGGGGTGACTGTCACGAACCTCACACCAAACAAAAAATACAGGGTGATGGTATGTGAATATTTTGGCAGTCCCGGTGCAGAATGGTACAATACTTCCCTGGCTACCGGCAATCCTAAAAATCAGAAAACCTGTTCCATCGTGGTCCCCACTATCACAGGAGCAGAAGAACTTTGTTCGGGAAGAAATGTCACCTATGAAACTGAGACGGGTATGTCTGAATATACCTGGGAAGTATCGGAAGGAGGGGTTATTACCGGCGGAGCGGGTACGAATTCAGTTGAAGTGACCTGGAACGACCCCGGGAATATGTCCCTGAGCGTTAATTATACCAACGGGGAAGGATGCTCAGCCGTGACCCCGCCTATTTTGGATATAACCGTTCTGCCGTCTCCTGTTCCTGTCGTTTCCGGCCCGTCGACAGCCTGTCTGCGCGAAGGATTTGAACTGGATTATTACTATTCGACCGGATCCGGTTGTACAGGATACTACTGGGATATAAGTGCCGGCGGGATTATTACAGCAGGTACAGGGACCCATGCCGTTGAGGTCCATTGGAATACACCCGGACCTCAGTACATCAGTGTCAATTATAGCAATTCTTTTGGATGTGATGCTTTGAATCCCGTACAATATGTTGTTATCGTTGATTCAGTTACCGTTCCGGGGGCTGTGTTAGGGGGAACCACTATATCACTTGGTTTAAGCACTGATACCCTGGTGATCGAAGGGCATCATGGCTCAGTTATCACGTGGCAGAAGCGATTTAATACAAATCCATATACAAATATTCCTTCTACTTCAGGATTGATAAGATATACCGACATTCCCGAAGCAGAAGGAACCTGGAACTACAGGGCACTCATCCAAAATGATTCCTGTTTCGCTGAATACTCTGAAGCTACTGCAGTTATTGTGATTGACGGACCTGTTCCCCGATCCTGGATTGGTGTAGTAGATGAAAAATGGCACCGCGCCGGAAACTGGAGCCCCGCAGGCGTACCTGGCCCTGATGATGAAGTCTTGATTCCATCGATTGTCCCTAATATGCCGGAAGTCAAAGTCGCCGGTTTAAGCTGCCATAAAATAACCATTGAACCTGGCGCATCCGTGACTATAAAAAATGGGGTAACACTTAACGTAAACGGGGTTGAATTGGGAAAATAATTGACGCTGACAAATCAAACCCTTTTTTCACCTGTCGACGTCCGCCGAAGGCAGGACCTGACAGCGTGAAAAATCCCTGACAGTATAAAAAAAACAGGCTGCCTGAAGATTTTCCCGGCAGCCTGAAAAAGTTAATTGAAGAAATTTTATCTTCTTATGATCAGTTTTTTAGAGAAGGTACTCTCTTTGTCAGCTATCCGAAGGATATAAATACCATTCTGGAGGAAGGATACATCAACCGGCAGGTTTTTATTTCCGGAATCGTGCAGAAGTTCCTTTTCAAATACTTTCTTTCCGACGAGATCGGTGATAGTGAGCCAGAGGGAATGATCAAGCTTATCTTTTAGCTGGATATGAATAGTATTTTCAGCAGGATTGGGGTAAATATTAAGTTGACCGCTCAGGCCCGGCTCGTCGATCCCGACAGGCGGCATGGTTGTGAATGACCAAATAGCGCTCCAGCCGGATGTATCCAGGTTATTTACAGCCCTGACACGCCAGAAATATTCAACATCTTTCTCAAGGACGATCGGTACGATGTAACTATTCTCAGCAACAGGAACAATCGAACTGAACATGGGTTCAACAAATGTGCTGGTATCATTAAACTGGACCTGATAGCCTGCAATACCTGATAAGGCTTTCCATGTCAATAGAGGGGACAGCTTGACATCGGTGGCTGTATCAGCAGGTGTTTCAAGCACTACGCTATTTACTGTGGTTAATTTCCACGAATCTGACCAGTCGGAAATGTCAAAAGCATGCAATGCTCTCACTCTCCAATTATACTGAACCCCAAATTTTAATAATTCGGCATTGATCTCTTCAGCGCTGGTAGCCATGAAAACCGGAGAACCGTAAGCTGGATCATCATCAATCTGGATTTCATAACTAACCAGGTCTGAAACTTTTTTCCATTGTAACAATACATCAAGGTTCATACCATTCGAATTAGTCGGGGGCTTATCGAGTTCCACTTTCGCAATAGTATTAAATGAACGTGCTCCCGACCATTCAGACGTAGCCAGGTCGTGTTTTGTTCTCATCCTCCAGAAGTACCGGGTGCCGAACAAAAGATCTGTAATTTCAGTAATATTTGTATCAATAGGTAAATGATGGATCGTAGCAAGCGGGCTGCTAAAAGCATCAGCATTATAACTGATCAGTGTCCCGCCATCGCCTGCCAGGAAACCAATTGAGCCCGCAAGGCCAACTGCATTCAGGTTAGTCGCTGTTCCGCCTGTTTGATAGAACCATTCGATCCCGTCAAATTGGAGTACATCTCCGGTTTTACCAACAGCCCATGCATTATCAGGGCTGGTGAAACAAACGGCATATAAGTCTTGATTTGTGAAGGTGTGCACGAGTATTTTCCAGGTACCGGAATTGAATTCCAGAAGGAGACCGCCTTTTCCAACAGCCCAGCCATGATCGGCAGAAGTGAAGCCCACGTCGAAAATTTCCTTGGTACTGCCGGTTTCCTGCTCTGACCAGGTAGAACCATCATAAAAAACAACTAAGCCAGATTTCCCGACAGCCCAGACATGTGTCGCATCTAATGCAAAAACTTCATTCAGGTCTTCAGATGCATGATATTGAGCTGACCATGCGGTGCCGTTGTAAAATAATACAATCCCGTTTTTACCGACCGCCCAACCATTATTGGCATCCACTACATGGACTCCATTAAGGTCTCTTACAGAGTCGTTATCTTGTGCAGCCCATGCAGTGCCATTATAATGAATGATTTTTCCGCCTTTTCCAACAGCCCATCCGTTACTTGAGTCAAAAAAATGTACGCTGTACAGGTCTGCGGAAACTGTGCTTGTTTGCGTTGCCCAGGAAGTTCCGTTAAAGAAAAGGACCACTCCGCTGGCACCCACTACCCAGGCATGGGTATCGTCTACCGCGGCTACACCGTTAAAGATTTTGGTCTGGCCCGAATTAACCTGCTTCCAGTAGTATGTTGTATCGAACTGGTAATCATATTCAGTAATCCCTGTAACAACATTCCAAATGAGCGACAGGTCGGTATTTTGATCTGAGCCATCATTGGGCTTGGTTGTGACTACTCTGCGGATAACCCTGAAAGACCATGTTTCTGACCAGCCGGATACGTCATCCCCATCAATGGCGCGCACGTGCCAGTAATAAGTTTTACCGAAAAGAAGCATGGATGTTTTGTATGCGGTGACAAGTTCAGTCTGAAAATTCACCGGGTTGGTGAAAAACGGGTCGGTATCAAGCTGGATATCGTACAGGATGATACCGGTATTCCCTCCTGTAACCGCGTTCCAGTCAAGCACCACATCCGGCATCTGATCAACCGCTCTGTCTGCCGGAAGGCTAAGTTCCGGGATATAAATCCGTTCCTGGGCAGTGAGATTCAGCAGTCCAATCAGGCTGATGAGCAATGTGGTTATAAATATTCTTTTCATCTGTTTACTTTTTATTTCGGTGAAAATGAAATTCTTGATAATAGAAAATTATTGAACGATAAATTTTGAAGATGAATGCTGGTTTCCCATCGTCAGGCGTATTATATAGGTGCCTGCAGCCAGATTACCACAATTCAGAATGGCATCATGTCTTCCTTCAGGCCTCATTCCCAGATCGACACTTTTAACAAGATTTCCCGCAAGATTGTAAACGCTGATCTCAACTTTAGCTGTTGTTACAGTTTCAAAAGCAACAGTCACCTTGTCAGTGGCAGGATTTGGGTAGATCATGAAACCATTTTCATTATCAATTTTACCAGGTACTGAAATGCCTACCGGCTGCTGGAAATTATCGAGAGAAATGAGCCCTCTGCCATAAGTTGCTCCGTAAATCACCCCATAATTATTAACCCCGTAATGAATGACATAAGTTGTGTCGATATTCACAAAAGTGAGGGTATCATTGCCTTTCCTCACAGTTTGCTGTTTCAGCATAAATACCGGCACACCGCCCACGTTCTTGTTTTCAGCCACCCAGGTCGGGTTGCCTGACCCGATGTTGTTTGTAACATAAATACCATTCTCCGTTCCGACAAACACTAAATTATTATCAGGATCCATCTCGATCAGTGAAGAATAGACCGGTGCCTGCGGAAGGCCGCCATTACCGGGATCCCCTTGTACTGAGCTGAACACAGGATTTTCAGCAAGGGCATTGTTTGTATAATAAACATAATGGTCGTTGCCATAATTGCCAAGCGTGATGATCACCTTGTTGTCATCGTTTGGATCTACTGCAACAGAAGTGATTACCTGTGATATTTCGGTTTTACTGCCTGGAAGATAGACAGGTATCTGTTTTGTAGAGATCATACAAAAAGCGCTGTTGACATCGGCTGTTTCATAGTTATATGCATATTTAATATTCGAAATCCTGTAAAACTTTCCTTTATCTGTGCCGACAAACAAGTGGTTTGCATCGGATGAATAAGCCATGCCCTGCGGTTTACCTTCGACACCGCCGTGGGCTGTATCGCTGATGACAAACCATGCAGGATTAACATCGAACTGGATAATTTGTTTGGTCATCATTACACGGTCATTACCTCCGATGAAAAACCTGGCAGTAATTATATCAGGCACAACGATTGAATCGTTAGGTGTCAGTGCAACCGGGGTGATATATTTAAATGGCCGTTTTCCATTGTTGCTTTCGATCCAGATTTCAGATCCGGCAGCGTAATTCCTGGTTATTTTATATCCGACAGAATCTTTAGTATTAAAATCCTCGAAGTTTTCATAAAGCAGGAAGGGCGATAGAAAAGCAGTACTGGCATATTTATCGCTGAACAGAGTAGCTGCCCAGTCGGGTCCGCCACTGAACTCATTCCGTCTGATAAAAGTTTCCAGTGACCCGTTTTTAGCGGGGTGCGGGTACCTTGAGTAAACAACAGCCGTTGGATAGATTGTAGACATGACACAATAACCACCGGTTTTGCCATCGGGAATGTTATTCTCGAGGGTCCAGATATCCTCGCCTCTTTTACTATCCGCGGGATTATCAGCGCCATTAATATAAATGGTGCCGATATCCTGTGCACCTCCCAATACGTTTTTCTTTTCCATTGTCCAGCCAACAGTGTAAAACTGGCTTGCAATATAATCCTTGTTCATGAATTGGAACACATAGAGTAAGGGATCAACCGTGCCCATTGAGATGCCTCCGTTGGTGCCCACAAAGACCTTGTTGGGTGAGCCTGGCACAAATTGATAGGTGTGATGCCCTTGCCACAGGTATATCGGTGACAGCCATATACTGCCTGCGGATGAACGCAGGACCCACTGGTAGAATCCGTCATCAACGATTTTTTTGCCTTCCCACATATCCTGCCCTCCAATGAGAATGCGATAAGGATCATCCGGGAACACTTCGATAGTGGCGGCATATAACCCTATGCCCTCGCCGATGTTGCTTCCCGTATTAAAAATATTGAAATTTGAACTTCCGCCGGGCCCGACTATCACCCAATTTATACCTTTATCATCTGACCGGTAAACATTCTTAAGTGCTCCGCCGGGAGTGACTACAAGCGCATAAATAATATCGTTATTGGAAGGTGCGATTGAAAATTCAATCCTGCCTACATTCGTAGCGGGAATATTATAAGTAGAATCGCCTGAACGCAACAGAAAATTATTCGGGTTACCATCTTCTGAAACATAGCAAAGATTATTGACTTCTGCAACGACCATCCCGTTAGCAGCCATTTTAACCTCCTGGGAGTTCAGGGATAAAACAGAGTCATTAGAAGTCCTGGCCACCTGCCATGTGTTTCCACCATCACCCGAGTATTTTAAGCCTGTGTTAGTAGCGGCAAACAAAGCGCCATTGGCGGGATGCGAAGCCAATTCATTAATATAGCCCCATTCCAGTTCATTACTGTCATTCAGTACGGGTTTTGTAGCCGGCAACAGGTTGAAATTCAAACCATCAGTAGATTTGAATATCCCTTGTCCCATTAAACCGCCTGTATAGCCCCATTCATTAAGAACCGTATAATTCTTAACATTGAAACCTTCCCCGGTACCTATGTAAATATCGCCGTTTCCTGCCTGGGTGATACAGGTCACATTCATGTTTCCATCCTGTCCGATCTTATACCATTTCTCTCCTGCGTTGTCTGACCTGAATATGCCTCCTGCGACACTGCCTGCGAACATCGTCCTGCTGCTGGTATCCCGGTTATCGAACAAAATGGCACGTGTCCGGCCGCCCAGGTTATTCGGCCCAAGCAGATCCCAATCAAAATCAAATGCATGACCGGTTTTGATCCCTTCTTGCTGTTTTATCTGCTGAAGTGCTTTCAGGTAGTCTGCAGGATTGATCTGTCCTGTTGCCTGGTTGTTTCTAACCAAAGAGATGTAATCTGCTGCGGTTTCCTTTTTAGCTTTAGTTTTTTCATCTCCGGTCAGGGTTGCTGAGATGAAAAACGAAGCAACAGCGATAGTTAAAATTAAATAGCCCAGGTGTAAAGGTCTTTTCTTCATATAAATAGAATTTGATTTTTAATATATGCCGTCTCTTCAGAAACAGACGCCCAATTTACACTATTTTTATATACGCACAAATCTGGTATAGTTAAAATTTTAACAAAGATATTGATAAAATCCAGCTATACTTCAATGATACAAATTTATAATTAAATAGGCATAATTCCAACCGCAATCAGTAAGCGGTAAGGCATAGTCAGTAAACGGCAGGGAGATTACACCTTCCAAAATACGGAACCTGTACTGATTATCAGTTATTTTAAATGAAATATTATATATGGCGGAAGGTTTCAGTCTTTACCCAGCCGACATTTCCATTAGCCAGCCTGACTTCACTCCAGCCCTCAACCATGTCTGTAATAAATACTTTTGTGCCTTCATGAATGACAAACAGATCGACACTGCTATCATTCGGGGAGCTTTTTACTGTGACGGTTGGAGTGAAAATAATTGCTGAAGACTGCCTGCTGTACTCCCGGTAACCGCTGATACTGAAAATTAGCGCTATCGACATCAGGGCCAGAAGCAATATTCCTGCCCAAAACGAAACCATACGGGCGGAAATAGACCTTGAAATGATGAACAAGACTATGGAAATCAATGCCAGAATAAAGCAGGCCACTCCGATTCTAGCCCAAAAATCTGACGAAAACAGGTCCCCGGCCGATTTCCACCAGGTCTTCAGGAAAAACTCGGGCAAAGGTTCCATTTTATCGATGATCCTGCTGTTGGCCAGATCAAGATTGAAATGGATATTTTCATCTGTCGGATCCAGTTTCCTGGCTTTTTCATAATATAGGATGGCCGCCGGGATATTGTTCAGCTTAAAATATGCATTTCCAAGATTGAAGTACAAACCTGACGATTCATAACCTGATGCCAAAACAGATTCATATTGTGACACAGCCAAAGTATAGTCTTCTGAGGAATAAGACTGATTTGCTTGTTCCATCATGCTTTCCTGCTCAGCAAGTTGAGCCGTGACACTTACGGCCAGAAATAAAAGAATTACGATGATCCCCTGGTTCTTCATGATTCACTCTTATTTCAGTTCCTGTTCAATCTTGCTGATAACTTCAAGGGCTTCGTTATAAATACTTTGCATTTTTTCAGATTTGTCCCCCGGAGCAAACCTCGCAAATTCGCAGTTCTCAAGAACACCTGTAAATTGATGAATATTTTCTTCACTGATGTTTTTATCAGATAGTCGCTGATTAACACTTTCTATCGATAAATCAGAAAGCGGGATGTTGAATTTATTGCTGATATATCCCCATAAGGCACGGGATATTTCTTCAAAAAAGGCTTCAGTAGCCCTCTTTTCAAGATATTCACCGGCTTTTTTCAGGTTTTTCCTGGCTACTTTATTGGCTTTCCGGTTACGAACCAGGGCGATATTTCCGCTTCTCTTTTTATTTTTAGACCAAAGAATAATGATGGAAACGAAAAATAAGCCCGGGATGATCAGCCAAAAAATGAAAGATGATGAAGCAATAAAAAATGAATTGACGCGCTGTAGCTGGATATGACCTGTTTTAATATGCCTGATATCTGATCCGATGAACTCGATATTTTTCTGGCTTACACCGCTGTAAGTTATTCCACTTGGTTCATCATCGCCTTTATTTACCTTTATATCATAACGAGGGGTTGAAAGGGTCGAATAAGTTTGCCTGGCCGGATCAAAATAGGAAAACCCTGCCGGTTTGATTTGAAATTCGCCTGAATTACGGGGGATGATAAGGTATTCAAAGGTACGGCTGCCGGAAATACCGCTGGAATTTTTCGAAAGATTATTGGTAATCTTGGGATCGTAGGTTTCAAAATCCGGTGGAAAGGACATCGGAAGTGCTTCGATCAGCTCAAGGTTGCCTTTGCCGGTAATGGTTACTTTTAAAGTAAGAGGCTCATTGGCTTTTAATTCGGTCCTGTCTATTTCCGAAGATATCATAAATGATCCCACAGCTCCGCCGAAATCAAGTGGTTTGCCTTCGGCCGGCAGCGGTTTGACATCGACCGTCAGCGGGTTGGATTCCACTTTTAATTCGACGTTTTGGAAATTCCGGTTGAAGAAAGGATCGTTAAAAAAGCTGTCGAAAAAAGGATCACGAGTCCGCGAGTTGTCGACTTTTACCTGGGCCACACATGCCAGCTCCATGGGTTCAATGCGGATCTCCCCGCTTCGCTGGGCATACAGCGCGATTTTTCGCAGATCGGCTACCACATATTCCTTCCCATTGATTACCTCATTCGACTGTTTCAGCGGATCGTTGTCATTCAGCAGGCTTTTTGACCAAAATCCCGGGAAAGAAGAGATCTTGCTGATATTGATTTGTGAGACAGGAACAGTGGTATAAATTTTATAAGTTATGATTAACTGTTCTCCCTGGAATGGATTGGAACGGTCGATCGATGCTTTTATGAAAATATCATTTTTATTGGCACTTCCCTGGTTTGACTGCTGTGCACCACGCTGGTTTCCCTGGGGTGCAGGTGATTGCGACGAGGCCGATTGCGAAACATTGATCGTCAGGGAGTTGGATTGGTATGTTTTTCCTTCCGTGGATATTTTTGCAGGTCCGATATTGTAATTCCCTTCTTTGACCGCCTGCAGGTAATAGGTAAAAGTAAGCTGGTAAGATTGGGATACTTTACCGTTGACAAACTGGTAACTTTGGTTGGTCGACTGATTTGGGCCACTGAGAACATTGAATCCTTCAAAATCAGGGCCTTCAAAGCGATCCACCTGTTTATTGACAGAATAAACCGCCCTGAATTGTTCACCTGCCTGGACATTGTTCTTTGTCGCCGCCGTGAATTCAATATCCTGGGCAGTCAAATCTGCCGTTACCGCCGCCAGAGTAACCAGCAAGAGTAATATTTTCAGGATTCTCATTATCTGTATAATTTATAAGTCTACCAATCCTTTTCAGATTTGACAACCCTTACCGTTTGAATTTTTGCCTGCATTAATTTTTCCAGCGTTTGTTTTTCATCATTTTTTAAAGCTTCGAGCATTCTTTCAGCATCTTCCTTGGATATTTGCTGGGGCTGTGCTTGTTGCTGCTGATCTTGCTTCTGTTGATTCTGCTTTGCCTGGTCTTCTTTTTGCTGATCCTGCTGATCCTGGTTCTGCTGCTGATCCTGCTGCTGATCCTGCTGCTGATCCTGATTTTGGTCCTTTTTATCCTGCTTATCCTGCTTATCCTGATTCTGCTGCTGCTGTTGTTGTTGAGATTTATCAAGAAGCTTCTGAGCAAAGGCCAGGTTGTATTTTGCATCAGCATCATCCGGATTCATTCGTAAAGATTGCTTATATGCTTCTATGCTTGAAGGAAGGATTTGTCCGGCCAGTTGCGCACTGTCGATCGATGCTTTTAAAAGTGAATTTCCGAGGTTATAGTAAGATTTGGAACGGGTCTCATCATCCATTTTAAATGTGCGCAGTGTGTCAAATGCGGCGGAAGCCTGAAGATAATTCTCCTGCATATACCAGGCATCCCCCAGGTTGTAGAAACCTTTGTGTGAAGCTTTGCCCGACTGGGTGGATTTGAGATAATCAATTTCGGCTTTTTTGTAATTGCCGTCTTCATATTGCCTGTTCCCCTGCCTGATAAGGCGGTTCTCCTGTTGTGACCAGGAGAGCAGCGTAATGGCCATGAACAGCAAAATTATATGGGAACGTTTGTTTTTCATTTCTCTTATTAACGGTTAAATAGCTTTATCTTGTGTGCCCATTTGCTTTTTCTTTCCGGGATCAGGAATTCAAGGATCAGAAAGAACAAGCTTATCGCCAGGAAATACTGGAACCGGCCTTCATATTCCGAAAACATTTTAGTCTCGATTTCCTGCTTTTCAAGCGCGTTAATTTCATCAAGGATCCTGGACAGCCCGTCCTGCCCGGTTGAGGCCCTCACGTATATGCCATTTCCGGCAGAAGCAAGCTGTTGCAGTGTCGTTTCGTCAAGCTTTGAAACGATGATCTGTCCCTGCCGGTCAGTCTTATAGCCGGTTTGCCTGCCATACGTGTCAAAAAGTGGAATAGGCGAACCTTCAGGGGAACCCATCCCGATCGTGAAAATCTTTATGCCTTTCTCTGTGACAGCCTGCGCGGCTTCCATGACATTGCCCTCATGATTTTCTCCATCGGTAATAATGATGATCGCTTTGCTCCTTTCATCTTCTTTAAATGATTGTACTGCTAATTCAATAGCATCCCCGATGGCAGTCCCCTGCGATGGTACCATCTGGGTGGAAATGGTGGAAAGGAACATTTTTGCCGCGGCATAATCAGTGGTGATAGGCAGTTGCACATAGGCTTTTCCGGCAAAGACCACGATCCCGAGACGGTCGCCTTCCAGACGGTCAATCAGCTTGGAGATGCCCTGCACGGCACGTGTCAGGCGGTCAGGCCTGATGTCCTGTGATAACATGCTGTTTGATACATCAAGCGCTATAATCAGGTCAGCGCCTTTTCTCTGGACCTTTTCGAGTTTCGAACCTATTTGCGGGTTGGCAAGACCGATAATCAGAAAACCAAAAGCAAGCATCAGTATGATAAATTTCAGCACCAGTCTCTTGCCTGAAAATAATGGCATTAGTTGTGCAATGACTTCCCACTCTCCAAACTTTCTGACAGCCCTTTTCTTCCAGATCCCGTAAAAGATGAATAACAGGCTGAAAAATGGGATCAGCAGCAGGGCGTAAAGATATTCTATGTGTTCAAAACGGAACATCAGGGTATACTTCTGAATAAGGTTAATCTTGATAATGTTTCCAACGCAAGAAAGATAAGCGCTAATATGGCCAGTTCAAGAAATTCTTCGTTTTTCTTTCTGAATTCAGTGACATCAATCTTGGATTTCTCCAATTGATCTATTTCCTGGTAAACGTCTTTCAGCTTTTTATTATCAGTTGCCCTGAAATATTTACCATCGGTCATATTGGCCACCTTTTGCAAGAGATCTTCATCAATTTTTACTTCCATATTCTGGTACTGTATACCAAACGGGGTTTGAACAGGATAAGGGGCATAGCCGATTGTCCCCACCCCAATGGTATAAATCCGTATGCCATAAATTTTTGCAATTTCCGCAGCCGAAAGGGGAGCGATTGAACCGGCATTGTTCTGGCCATCGGTAAGAAGGATGATCACTTTGCTGATAGCCTGGCTTTCCTTCAAACGGTTAATGGCTATGGCCAAACCATCGCCTATGGCTGTCCCGTCCTGAATAATCCCGCTCTTGATATCATCGAGCATATCTTCAATGATGACGTGATCGGTCGTAAGCGGGCATTGGGTAAAAGCCTCTCCGGCAAATACGACAAGGCCGATGCGGTCGTTCGGGCGGCCTGTAAAAAAGTCCTGGCTCACCTTCTTGGCTGCTTCCAGCCGGTCGGGTTTCAAGTCCTGTGCCAGCATACTGCCCGAGATATCCAGCCCCAGCACAATATCAATGCCTTCGATGCTGACATTCTGCCTTTTCAGGGAAGTCTGAGGCCTGGCAAAAGCGACAATAAGTAAAGATATGGCGATTACCCGGAAGATAAACATGCCGTGATACAGGTAATGTCGAATGCTCCTGGGGGTGTTCTCGAACACTTCCGTGCTGGATACCTGCAAAGAAGGAATGCTTTTCCCCCACCTGAACCAATACCAGGCAACCATTAGGGGCGCCAGTACCAACAGGTACAATAATCCGGGATTTGCAAACTCAATATTCGAAAACATTATTTCACAATATTCTGTTCAACATCTTCATTTTGTTCTGCCTGCATGGGTTCTGAATCCTTACGTGGCTTTGTTTCCCTGACAAAATCCATACATTGATTCAGGCTGAGATCATTTTCCAGCGGCAGGGGCTGTTCCTTGGCAAACTTGACCAGGTCGGCCAGGATAAGTGTCTGGTGCAGTTTTTCCCTGGCACTGCTGTTAACATCAGTCTGGCGCAATGCGGCATTGATCTCACTGGTCGTCATCTCAAGTGCCCTTACCGGAAATCTCATTTCTATATATTCACGAACTATATCCGTCATCTCTGAATAATACTCTTTTACTCTTCCTGACTGCCATAGTTTTTTAAGACGAAGGCTTTCGAGTGCTTCGATAGCAGCCTCATAGGGCGGTATACTTGTCTTCAGTCGTGAAGAAATTGCCGGTTTGACATGTTTTCTCTTTTTAAGATAATAGTATATTAAAGCCGCAAGAGCCAGGATAAGCAGCACCAGCCCGATCCAGGGCAACAACTCGCGAAATGAAACCGGGGCATTAAGGGGCGGCTTGATGGGTTTTATATCTTTTGCCGGATCTGTCTGGATGGTTTGAACATCCAGGGTCACAGGCAAAGTTTCCGTAAAAAAAGTCAGCGTATCGCCTTTATGGGAATATTTGAAAATGATAGGCTGAACAACATAAGATCCTGAGTCAAAAGAAGTAATGATAAGGTCTTGTTTCAGGGTAAACAGGTCATTGCCGGATGAAACAGTATCAATGCCTGATTTTGTTAGGATTTCGACATTCCCGGCCAGCGTATCCAGCAGCATTGGCCACTGAACGCGGCTCCCGGCAGGAACAGTAAGCATAAGCTCAAACTTGACCTGGTCGCC
>Ga0247841_10003125_pt1 | contig 31340 bp, 36 predicted proteins | sample LaCruzMarch2015__2_FD_192410 | JGI IMG/M metagenome (GOLD analysis project Ga0247841, IMG submission 192410) | Freshwater microbial communities from meromictic Lake La Cruz, Castile-La Mancha, Spain - LaCruzMarch2015_18m | ecosystem: Environmental > Aquatic > Freshwater > Lake | place: Spain...
CGACACGGCCAGCGCCACACGCGCGCTGGATGCGGTCAATTGGCATCCGGCCTTCGGCTTCAACTACGACCCCTCACATCTGGGTTACCAGAGTGTCGACTACGTGCAGTTCATCTACACGTTTGCCGAACAAATCTTCCATGTGCACATGAAGGACGCGTGGTGGGGTCACAGCGATGGCTCGGTCGGTGTGTTCGGTGGTCATACCCAGTTCGGTGATCCGAGCCGCTTCTGGGACTTCCGCAGTATCGGTCACGGCGACATCAACTTCGAAGAGATCATGGTCGCCCTGAACGATATCGGCTACGCCGGGCCGCTCAGCGACGAGTGGGAAGACAAGCGCATGGAGCGCGTTTTCGGCGCGACCGAAGCATGTGCCCGGATCAAGGCCATGAATTTCGCGCCGAGCAGTATCAACTTCGACGCCGCCTTCAAAAAGAAGGACTGACGTCAGACCAATCACAAGGGGAGAGAATCATGTCGAACGAACGACTGCGTGTCGGGCTGATTGGCGGTGGTGGCCCGGGAGCGTTTTTTGCTCATGCCCACGAACGCGCCATTCATCTCGACGGCACGCGACAGGTGATAGCCGGCGCTCTACGGAGTGATCCGGATAAAGCGATCGAGGCTGCTGCCAACTGGCTGTACCCGATTCATGGTTACGGATCATGGCAAGACATGCTCGATGCCCGCAACAATGGTTTCGAGGAGTTGGATTATGTCACCATTGTGACACCCAATCATGCCCACTTCGAGCCGGCCTTTGCCTTTATCGAGGCCGGCATCCCGGTCTTCTGCGAGAAGCCGATGACCATGACAGTCGACGAGGCTTATCGGCTTGAGGCACTGATTCAGGAGAAAAATGTGCCCTTCGCCCTGGCCCATACCTATTTGGGCCATTGGACCCTGCGGTTAGCGCGCCATATTGTCCGTTCCGGCCTCCTTGGTGATATCCGCTGGGTGGATGCGAGCTACCTGTAAGGGTGGCTGGCCAAGGCGATCGAGCAAACCGGCCAGCAACAGGCATCATGGCGCCTTGACCCGAAGCGCGCTGGTGTGTCATGTTGCGGGGGCGATATTGGCATCCACGCACTCATGGCGCTACGCTACGTTACCGGGCTGGAGGTTGATGAGGTGTATGCGCACCTACCGATCATCCTCAGGCCGAGAACATTGGAGGATCATTTCACTGCCTACTGTCTGTTAAACAACGGTGCAGAGGCGCTGGTCCGCGCCAGTCAGATCAGCATCGGCCATAAAAACGACCACGGTTTAGAGGTGGTCGGCGAAAAGGGCACTCTCATCTGGCGTCAGGAAACACCCGAGGAGTTGCGTCTCATGCTGGACGGCTATCCGGACCTCGTCTACTATCGTGGCGCGGTCCAGAATCCCGACCCGATCCTCGGCGAGTTGCCTGAGGTTCTCATGGCCGAACCGACACTTCCAAGTGGCCACCCGGAAGGATTTCATGACGCATTGGGGCGACTCCACCGCTCATTCGAGCGGGTCGTCCGCGCCTACAATACGGGTGCATCATGGGTCTGTGATGGCTCGGAATTCGCCACTGTGACCGATGGCCGCATCAGCATGGAGTTTCTCGACGCTGCGCTGACAAGCAACGACAATGATAGTGAAGGGACGGATATCTGAGTTCCAGAATTCCATTAATCTTTTGGGCTGTGTTTCAATAAAGCACAGCCCCCTTTTTTATTTAAGAGTACTTTTGACGAATTCCAGGAAAAGTGGATGAGGTCGGAGCGGTCGAGATTTAAATTCTGGATGAAATTGAGTCGCCACAAAAAACGGATGGTTTTTTAATTCAATAATTTCTACTAAATTTCGATCCGGATTAATGCCGGAAAAGATTAAACCCTTGGTTCCGAGCTGATCCTTAAATTCGTTATTAAATTCGTAGCGATGACGATGTCTCTCGCTGACTATATTCGAGTTAGAACTCAGTTTTTTCGAACTCTTGTAAGCATTAAAAGCAATGGTATTTGGCTGTAATTCGCAATCATAAGCACCGAGACGCATGGAGCCACCGTAGTCTTTAAGGCGCAGTTTTTCTTTCTGTTCTGGTAAAATATCTATGACTGGATAGGCGGTTTCTGAGTTAACTTCGGTTGTATTGGCGCCTTTAAGTCCGGCCACATTCCTTGCGAACTCAATAGTTGCTAGCTGCATGCCATAGCAAAGCCCTAGAAAAGGAATTTTCTTCTCTCTCGCATATTTTATCGCTTCAATTTTTCCTTCAACTCCGCGGCCGCCAAAGCCTCCCGGGACGCAAATTCCTTGGTAATCTTTTAATAATTCTTTGGCATCTGACTCGTTTTTTATTTCTTCTGCATCTATCCAGCCAATCTCTAATTCTGTGTTTTGCCAAATAGAGGCAATTTTTAAAGATTCTGTGACGGAAAAATAAGTATCTTTCATGCCTGTATATTTGGCGATTAAAGCAATTTTTGCTTTTCCAATTTTTGGCTTATTAATATTTTTGACAAATTTATCCCAGCCATCGGTGTGACCGTTTTTTACTCTTATCTTGAACTTTTTAGCAATTAATTTATCGAGTGAGAATTTTTTCAAGATTTGGGGCACTTTGTAAATCGAATCGACTGTCTCTAGTGGGATGACTGCTTCACGATCAACGCCGGTAAAAAGGGCAATTTTTTCAACTAATTTTTGATTGACGGGAAAATCAGCTCTGGCGATTAATACATCAGGCTGAATACCCATCGCTTGAATATCATGAACGCTATTTTGTAACGGTTTTGTTTTTAATTCTTGAGATGCTCCCAGGTATGGCAAAAACCCGACATGCACATAGAGAATATTTTCTTTACCGACATCGTATTGCATTTGTCTGATTGCCTCGATGAAATGAGTGCCTTCATAGTCTCCAATTGTGCCACCAATTTCGGTGATTAAAATGTCACAATCACTCGCTTTGACGGCCTTGAAAATTCTTGATTTAACTTCATCGGTTACATGCGGGATCATTTGAACGGTTTTGCCAAGATACTTGCCCGATCTTTCGTTTTCCAGGATCGCGCTGAAAATTTGTCCAGACATGACTGACGAAGTTTTATTTAGATTTTTATCAATGAATCTTTCATAGTGGCCAAGATCAAGATCTGTTTCAGCGCCATCGTCAAGCACAAAAACTTCCCCATGTTCATTGGGGTTAAGTGTGCCAGCATCAACGTTTAAATATTGGTCAAATTTTTGCATCCAAACGCAAAAACCCTGAGAACTTAAAATATTGCCAATACTGGCCGCCGTGACACCTTTACCAAGTCCGGATAAAACACCCCCGGTTACAAATATATATTTTGTTTTATTCACATTCTCAACTTAAATGTTAACGTGTGACTTGTCAAATATCTTGATTAAGGATTAAAATAAGAATATAATATAAAAAATTTAAAGATTTTAAAATACTCTCAAAGGAGTTTTATGTACGTAGTTATCATGGCCGGAGGGTCAGGAACAAGACTTTGGCCCATGAGCCGAGAAGCTAAGCCAAAACAACTTCAAAAATTGATTTCTAATAAAACTTTAATTCAAGAAGCCTATGAACGTTTAACCCGGGTTGTACCAGAAAAAAATATTTATATTTCCACAGTACCAAGATTTGTGGATGAAATTGTCAAACAACTTCCACAAGTTGATTTAAAAAACTTCATTATTGAGCCAGCACCGAAAAACACCGCTGGCGCTTTTGCTTATATTGCTGCTTATTTTGCTCAAATCGATCCAAATGCCACTATTGCCACGATTGCTTCAGACCACTTAGTGCGCAATGTCGATGTCTTTGTTGATGCCTTTAAAAATGCCACCAAAGTGATTGAAAAATATCCCGCTTACTTAGTAGCTATTGGTATTAACCCAAGCTTTCCGAGTACGGAATTGGGTTATATGAAATTGGGAAAAGTCAAAGCGACAATAGATGGTCAGCAAATTTTTGAAGTTAGTGGTTTTGTGGAAAAACCTGATCAAAAAACCGCTCAAAAGTATGTGCAGAGTTGGGAATATCTCTGGAATGGCTGTTATTATTTCTTTAAAGCTAAAGAAATGCTCAAATGGACTAAGGAATTTCGACCAAAAATTTATAGCGCGATTGCGAAAATCGAAAAACTTTTAGGTAAAGAGCAAGATAGAATTTCCGAAGCAAAGATAAAAAATATTTATAATGCCTTGCCGAAAGAACAATTTGAATATGCGGTCGCCGAAAACGAAAAGTTTACCAAAATGTTGGCGCTGCCAGCGGATTTGGGCTGGAGTGATATTGGAACATGGGGCACGCTTTGCGATGTTTTATTGGCAAATTACGATAGTCATATTATTTCTCGCGGCAATCATATCGACATGGAAAGCCAAAATAGTTTAATTTACGCTAATGGCAAAATGATCGCTACTATTGGGCTAAAAGACATGATCGTGGTGGATACGGAAGATGTTATCCTGGTGGCTGATAAAACAAAATCATTTGAGATTAAAAAGTTTATTGAAAAGCTTAAGGCTGAAGGTAAGCACCCTTATTTGTAGAATTAACAAGTCAATTCGCGGAAATTGTCCTAACAATTATAAAAAAATAATTTTGGAAAAAAGGATTTTATGATTAATGAAGAAATCTTTCGTTCTTACGATATTCGAGGTACGTATCCAGACCAAGTCAATGAGGAAGCAGCTCTAAAAATCGGTCAAGCATTTGCCCAATTTATCGGAAGCGATATTGTCATTGGTCGCGATATGCGTTTATCTTCGCCTGGCTTAGCTGAAAGCTTTGCACAAGGCGTTATAAAAGCTGGTTACAATGTTTTCGATATTGGCATGTGTACTACGCCAATGCTCAACTTTGCGGTGGCTCACAAAAAATTCAAAGGTGGGGCCATCATTACTGCTAGTCATAACCCCTCCAATTTTAATGGCATTAAGCTAATTGGTGAACGTGCTGTTCAGTTTAATAAAGATCGTGGGATCAAGGAAATAAAAGAATTAGTTTTAGCGGATAAACTAATAGAGAGCGATAAACTTGGCGAAAAAAAAGAGCTGAATATTTTAGAAGATTATACAAAGTGGGCAGTCGAAAAAATAAAAGACCTCGACCGTCTTAAAGTTGTACTAGATTACGGTAACGGTGTCGGGGCAATATCGGCGAAGCCAATTTTGACTCACTTTAATTTAGACGTAATCGAACTTTATGCTGAGCCTGATGGTACTTATCCTAATCATTTAGCAAATCCAGCCGAAGAAGAAAATCTTGAGGATCTAAAAAAGTCTGTTTTGGAAAATAAGGCCGATGTAGGTATTGCTTTTGATGGTGATGCTGATCGAGCCATTTTTATTGACGAGAATGGTAAAACCTTAAACAATGGTTTTCTATTGGCAGCGATTGCCTCTCATGAACTTAAAAAAGCGCCAAATCAAAAAGTCTATTATGATTTACGTTTTTCCAAAGGAGTAATCGAAGCAATTAAAAAAGCGGGTGGAATTCCTGAAAAAACTAAGGTGGGGAATCCATTTTATAAACAAAAATTAATTTTGGATGGCGGTCTGATGGCTGCCGAATATTCCGGGCATTTTATGTATCAGGAAAACTATGGGCTTGATGACGGACTGTTTTCGGCTTTAAAAGTTTTATATTGGCTGAGTCAAACCAAAGAAAAACTGTCTGATTTTGTAAATCAATTTAGTCAAGGTTATTATTTGACCGGAGAAGTTAATCTTGAAGTAAAAGACAGCTCTGCTATAGTAAAATTGTTAGAAGAAACTTATGGTGACGGGAAAGTGGATAAAACCGATGGCGTGACGATTGAATATTCTGACTGGTGGTTTAATTTAAGATCATCGAACACTGAACCAGTTGTCAGACTTAATATCGAAGCTAATTCCCAAACGCTTCTCGACGAAAAGAAAAAAGAAATTTTGGATTTAATTGAAGCAAATAATTAAAAAAGGATTAATATGGCAAAAATTTTAGTGACCGGCGGGGCTGGATTTATTGGTTCTAATTTTTCCAATCTTATGACTCATAAGGGGCATGAAGTAACGGTCATTGATAATCTAAGTCTGGGCAAACGTGAGAATTTGGACAAGGAAGTGCTCTTCATTGAAGGAGATGTTAAACGCCGCTCGGATTTAGAAAAAGCCGGAACTGATTTTGACTATATTGTCCATTTAGCGGCTTCATCGAGCGCGCCAATGTTTGAAAAAGACCTGCGCGGCGCTTTCGAAAATAATATTTTGGGTCATTTGGATGTTTTAAACTTTGCCCGAGACACAAAAGTTAAAAAAGTTATGTTTGCCTCCACAAGCTCAATTTATGGCAATAATCCGACGCCATTGACCGAAGATCAACTGGTGACGCCACCAAATTTTTATTCTGTCACTAAACACGCCCAGGAAGATACTTCCAGGGTTTATGCGCAAAGATTTGGTTTGGAAATTATTGGTTTTCGATTTATGAGCGTCTACGGCTTGAACGAGGGACATAAAACAACCTTTGCCAATTTAGTTTCTCAATTTATTTGGGACATGAATAAAGGCGAACGACCTGTGCTTTATGGTGACGGACTTCAAGAGCGCGACTTCACCAATGTGAAAGATGTAGCTCAGGGGATAGAATTAGCCATGAATACTGAAAAGAAATACGGTTTTACGGTTTTCAATATTGGCACCAGCTCGTCAATTAATTTAATTGAACTGGTAGATGTGATTAATAAAGTTCTGAACAAAAAAATTGAACCTAAATTTATTGAAAATCCGGTCAAAGAGGGCTATATCAAAAATCAATTAGCCGATTTAAATAAAATTTCATCCGAATTGGGCTATCAACCAACTGTAGAATTGGAAGATGGCATTCGTGAAATAGTTCATAATTTAAAATAGATTACTGACAGCCGGCTTGGTTCTCGGTTGGTTTTTGCTTAGTTTTAGCAGCAAAGCCATTATTGTCAACGCAAAAGAAAGTCTGTGATTCGTTGGTGAGAGCGGCGTAAATAATAAAGCTTTGAAAAGTTGGTTTGTAAATGACAGCTAATGAGCCGTTGTTGCGAATCGTATCTTTAACCCAATCTGGTGCTTGCCAATCCTTATAACTTTTATTTTTTTCGTAATAATCAAGAGCTCTATTACGCAATAAGAAAATATTATCGACAATAGTTTGATCTTTTTGCACTCTAGCTAAATTTTCGGCTACTTGTTTATTCTGCTGCCAATAGTAAATACCAATACCAATCCCGATAATTACAACAGGAATTAAAGTCCAAAATAAAATCTTACCCCAATTGATTACCTTGGGTGGTGCCTGGATAATTTGACTGCTGATTATTTTTGGCTGTGATTCTGCTTGAACCTGTTCTTGAGTTGGATTTGGTTGAGCCCCATTCATTTTCCCTCCTTTTTTTAAAGTTTTAGTCCCATTTTGGCTTTCACTTCCTCAATGTTTTTCCGAGCTTCATCTTGCAATTTTTCTTTGCCAGCTGCTAAAACTTTGTTAACTTCTTCATCAGTAATTTTGGCACGGCGAGCTTGAATCGGCTCCAATTCTTTAATTATGGCTTCGGCTAATTCTGGTTTCATCTCGGAATAACGAATTGTGCCGGCACGGCGAGCTTCCCAATAGAATTCCGCTCTTTCTTTGCCAGCAAAGGCCTCCACAAGGCCAATTAAATTTTTGGTTGCATCGGAAATAGTTTCTTCATTGCCTTGATCGGTGGCGGCTGAGCCAATTTTTTTTCGGATTTCTTCCGGGCTATCGCTTAGGGCAATATAAGTACTCGGTGCGTTTGATTTGCTCATTTTACCAACACCATCAAGACTTAAAACTCTTTTTGTTGGTGTCATCAGGACTTTTGGCTCTGGAAAAGTATTTTCAAATTTTTGATTAAAACGTCGAGCTAAAATTCGGGTCAACTCGACATGTTGAATTTGATCTTCGCCAACCGGCACACCTTCGGCTTTGTAAAGCAAAATGTCGGCAGCCATTAACACTGGATAGTCGAATAACCCGACTCGTTGCTCATGCTTCTCTGATTTTTCCTTGTATTGCGTCATGCGATTTAATTCGCCGATAGTCGTAATTGTATTCAAAAGCCAGGCCAATTCCGCATGTTGAGGGATATCAGATTGTCTGAAAAGAATTGATTTCTCTGGATCAATTCCCACGGCTAAAACATCTTTGACCGCGTTTTTGATCACTTCTGGTTCGCTCTCGGCATCATAATTTACGGTGATAGCGTGGAGATCAACAATACTAAATATGCAGTCATGTTCCTTTTGGAGTTCAACCCAATTTTTCATGGCTCCTAAATAATTACCAATATGGAATTGCCCCGAAGGTTGAATTCCGGAAAATATTTTCATTTTCTGCTCCTAGCTTTCCTTGTGCTTTTTCTTTATCGTATCATATCCGTGTTATACTACAAGCGTGAAAAATTTAGAATTTGAAAAAATTTATCTTCAAAGAGCCTGGAAAGTGGCGCGACTTTTACAATTTTTTCCCTATGTTAAAATGATCTGTTTAACTGGTTCTTTGAGTAAGGGCAAGACTAAGCCAGAATCAGATATCGATTTTTTTATAGTTTTAGAAAAAAATCGATTATGGCTAGGTAGGATAATTGTCACTTTTGTTGTGCAGTTGAGTGGTTTAAGACGATATGGCGCAAAAATTGCCGGTCGGATTTGTCTGAATCGTTATCAAACTGAAGATTATTTGAAAGTTTCGCCTGGCACTGTGGCTAATGCGGAGCATTTTTCCTATATTTATCCACTTTGGTGGCATGATAATCTTTGGCAGAATTTTGAAAAGTCTAATAATTGGATCACGGAATTTGGTTTTTCTTTTAAAAACAAAACAATTACTCAAAACAAATTATTTTTAAATTTGGGCATAATTATTTCGTTTCCATTTTATTTTTTATTAGAATTGTTGTTTGGAAATTGGGGAGAGGAATTGGCCAAAAAATATCAGATCAAGAGAATCATGACCGACCCTCTAACTACGTCTTCGCCCGACGGCGCGATCTACATTTCCAACCAAGAATTACGTTTCCATCCCCGTAAAACTCCTTTCTGATTTATTGGATTACATCCAATCACGCAGAAGCGTCGTATACGGGGCAGGCCGGTTAAAAAATCTTGACAATGAGGAGCGTTTTGCTAAAATAAAAAGGCTAGGAGAGAGACTTCATCCCCCTTAGTCTTTTCTCCTAGTACTAATCAAAACTTCAAAATCTTTCAAAAGGATGGACGGAGTTTTTTATTTATCTAAAAGAAACAAATAATTAACGGGAGGAAAAATGAACATTAAACCGTTAGCTGACCGCGTTATTGTAAGGCCTCTAGCGCAAGAATCAAAAACTAAATCTGGAATCATTATTCCAGACACTGCCAAAGAAAAATCTCACCGAGGTGAAGTTATTGCTACTGGTCCTGGTAAATACGACGATGGTAAACTTAACCCGATGACTGTAGAAAAAGGTCAAATTGTTCTGTACAAGGAATACGCTGGTGATGAGTTTAAGCTGGAAGGCGAAGAAGTAATAATTCTCAAAGAAGAAGATATAATTGCAATTGTCGAGTAAAAAGTTCGTAAAGTTTTTAAAGTCCATAAAGTCTAAAAATTTTACTTTATAAACTTTTGACTTTCAACTTTTAACTAGAAATTTTGGAGAAAATTTCCATGTCTAAACAAATCAAATTTTCTGATGAAGCTCGTGATGGACTAAAGAGGGGAATTAATATTTTGGCCGATTCCGTAAAAGTGACACTGGGACCAAAGGGCCGCAATGTTATTTTGGACAAAGGTTTTGGCGGGCCTCAAATTACCAACGATGGTGTATCGATCGCCAAAGAAGTTGAGCTTGAAGATAAATTTGAAAATATGGGTGCTCAACTTATTAAACAGGTTGCCGAAAAAACTGCCGATGTAGCCGGAGATGGAACAACAACAGCCACAGTTTTAGCTCAAGCAATGATCAACGAGGGGCTTCGTAATGTGACTGCGGGAGCAGACCCGATGCAAATCCGTCGTGGCATTGAAAAAGGCGTTGAGGCGGTTGTGAAAGCTTTGCACGCCCAAGCTAAAGACATTCAAGGCAAGGCGGAAATCGCCCAAGTGGCTTCAATCTCAGCCGGCGATGATGAGGTCGGTAATTTAATTGCTGAAGTTTTAGATATGGTTGGTCGTGATGGCGTCGTGACTGTTGAAGAATCGCAAACCATGGGACTCGACAAAGAAGTAGTCGAGGGGATGCAATTTGATAAAGGTTATGTTAGTCACTATATGATGACCGATACTTCTCGGATGGAAGCGGTTTTGGAAAATCCAGCCATTTTGGTTACTGACAAGAAAATTTCGGCTATTTCTGAGATTATGCCACTACTGGAAAGTTTAGCCCAATCAGGTCGCAAAGAAATTGTGATTATTGCTGAAGATCTTGAAGGTGAAGCCTTAGCTACTTTGATTGTTAACAAGCTTCGCGGAATTTTATCCGCTCTAGCTATTAAAGCGCCAGGTTTTGGCGATACCCGTAAAGCATATTTAGAAGACATCGCCACAATCACTGGTGCCCAAGTTGTCTCTGAAGAGCGCGGTATGAAATTGGAAGAAGTAACTTTAGATATGTTAGGTAGCGCCCGCAAGGTAGTTTCTGATAAAGAAAAAACTACCATTATTGAAGGAAAGGGTGCGGCAAGTAAAATTAAAGAACGAGTTAAACTGATCAAATCCGAAATCGAGAAGACTAAATCTGATTACGACAAGAAGAAACTCGAAGAGCGTCTAGCGAAGATTTCCGGTGGAGTAGGAGTAATAAAAGTTGGTGCCGCTACTGAAGTAGAATTAAAAGAGAAGAAAGATAAAATTGATGATGCTGTTCATGCTACTCGTGCAGCAGTTGAGGAAGGAATTGTTTCTGGCGGTGGCGTGGCTTTAATCGATTCGATCAAAGCTTTAGCAACTGTCCAAGTCGCTGGAGATGAAAAAATCGGTATAGATATTTTGCGCCGCGCGCTGGAAGAGCCAATGCGCCGAATTGCCACCAATGCTGGTAAAGATGGTTCAGTTGTTATTGAAGAAGTCAAAAAATTGGAAAAAGGCATGGGCTATGATGCGGGTAACGATCAGTATGTGGATATGATTAAATCCGGTATTATTGATCCAGCCAAAGTGACTCGTACGGCTCTACAGAATGCCGCCTCGGTTGCCGGATCGGTTTTAACCACAGAAGCAGCCATTACGGATTTACCTGAAAAACATGCACCTCAAATGCCAGACATGAATGGCATGCAAGGAATGATGTAATAGAAAATTTATAAACAAAAAAGCGCCAAAGAAAATCTGAGGCGCTTTTTTGATTGAATAATTAATTTACTTTCGCTATGATTAATTTAAGAATATTTAAAGGAGTTTATTGTGACTAAAAAAACTTTAATTGTACTAATTATTTCCCTCGTGGTTGTTATGGTTGGAGTGGCATCGTATTATTATTTTTCCGATGCCAGCGCTAATTTACTCAAGTAGATTTTCTAACCAAATAAATCAATCAACTTCTTGTCGTATAGACCAGTTTTAAAGATTAAACCTCCAAAGGTAAAAGCGAATTGGGCAAAAGCTTGATTCTTATTTAAGTTGTTCAAATGTTTTTCGTGTATATTTTTTATTTTTAGAATTCCCGTAATTTTCGGAGTTTTATAGTTGGGATCAAGAATTTTGCGGGCAATTTCTTGACCGGCAATCATGGCAAAATAAATTCCTTCTCCGGTAAAACCGGAAGCAAAACCGGCTGCGTCGCCGGCTAAAAAAATATTGTCGAATTGGAATCCGCGATAATCATAATTAATAAACCAACCTTTTATTTTTAGTCCGGAAATATCAATCGATAAATTTTTTAAAAGAAGATGAAAATTTTGTTGGAGCTTTTTAATATCATATCGGTCTCCTGCGCAGCAACCAATCGAAGTAAACTCATTAAACGGGAAAATCCAGGCATAACCAGTATTAAACATTTTAGCATCAAAAAAATATTCCATATGTTCAAATTTTTTCGGTACAAGATAATGGAAAGCGAGCATTTTTTTCTCAACAGGAATCTTTAAATATCGACGTACGATCGAGTTGCTGCCATCTGCGCCAATTAAGTAATCAAAACCGATTTCTTCATTATTACTAGTTATAATCTTATCTTGAAATACTTTTGTCACACTTTCGTTTGTTCTAATTTCTGCGCCAGCGTTTCTTGCTTCCTGTGCTAAATATTCTCCGAGTCTTTCTCTCTTGATCGTAGCGACATATGGTTTTTTTGCCTTAATAATATCTTTGACTAATGGTGTATGCAAAACAACATCGTTGAATGTTTTGTCCGCTAAGCTCTCCGGGATGCCCATGCTAAAATCTTTCATGGTAAGTCCGCCACCACAAACTTTTGGTCCAATTGCCAGATTTTTTTCTAGAACCAACACTTTTTTATTGTTTTCTGCTAATATTTTAGCTGCTGAAAGCCCGGCTGGACCGGCTCCAACAATGATAACATCGTATTTTTTCATAAGAAAATTATACCAATTTTGGTAGTTTAATACGACCATTGTTGATCACATGGCCTTCGAGTTCAAGCAAGCGAATTTTATCTTTGGTGCCGCGAGCGTACTCACCAACATGACCATCACTTCGAATAACGCGGTGGCAGGGGACGGGTTCAAAATTTTCTATTGGCAGTTGCCACTCGCGTTCGCGGTAATTGCGATTTAAAATTGATCCTACAGCGCGATAAGCGCGAGGCGAACCGGCCAGCTCGGCAACTTGTGAGTAAGTCATGAGCTCACCACGTTCGATTTGAGAAACAAGCTCCAGGACACTTCTGGCAAATTCAGTTTTAGATCGTCTGCGCATTGGTCTCCATTCCAGTATCGGATTCTATTTCACCACAATCATCGGTAAAAATGATTTTTTTGTCAATCTTTACTACTTTGTCATTGCCAAGAATCAAGGAGTTACCAAGAATATTTCTTAGGTAATATTTAGCAACAGTTTGTGTTTCGGTATCAATCAGAAAATCTTCAATTTGCCCCAGATGTTTTTTACTTTCGGTTTCGGCTCGAAGCCCAATCAAATGAAAGTTTTGGTTTAAGATCCTTTGGATTCTGACGATCTCATTTTTATCCACTAAATTTTCTTGGTCGGAAGTAACAATGCCATTGGGGTCCCAAGCTAAAACGTCTACGACTGACAAAACCTTTTGCGGCCCAAAAATACCAGGTAGTTTCACTAAAAAACCGCTAATCGTTCCGTTGTCGGGATCAACAATAATCTCTGAGATTTCCCCAATTTTGCTCATACTTTCTTCGCTGGCAACAGGTAAATTTAAAAGTTTTGTCGCTTCTACAAACATATCTTCAATATAAAAAGAATATGCTTTAATGTCAAAGACTAAGAGTTCTATTTTTAGGCTCGTTCGACGTATTCGCCGGTTCGAGTATCGACTATGATATTGTCATTTTCTTTAATAAAAATTGGAACATGAACTTCAGCGCCGGTTTCGATTGTAGCCGGTTTTAAAACGTTTGAGGTCGTGTTACCTCTGAATCCTGGTTCGGTATAGGTAATTTTAAATTTCATTTTTATGGGTAGCTGAATATCAATCGGCAGACCTTCGAAATAGAGTAGACTGACTTCCTCACCATCTTTTAAAAAGTTGGCAGCTGTGCCAATTTTAACTTTATCGATTTCAAATTGTTCGAAAGTAGCCGAATCCATAAAATAAAATTGAGCGTCGTCTCTATATAAAAATTGCGCTTTCTTGCTCGTTAGTTCGGCTTCATCAAGCTTTTCTGCGCCGGCAAAAGTATGGTCAATGGTTGCGCCATTAATTAAATTTTTGAGTTTGGCTCGTAAAACTGCGCCAGACCGTCCGGATTTTGAATGTTCGGCAGAAATGACCATATGGGGCTGGTCATTAAAAATCGCTTTGACGCCTGGTTTTAAATCATTAATAGTTAGCATGAAACTATTCTAGCGTTTAACGTATGGCAAGAGTGCTAAAAAGCGGGCTCTTTTAATTGCTTCGGCTAATAATCTTTGGTGACGGCTGCAGGTGCCAGTGTCGCGGCCAGATTTTAGTTTAGCCCAGTTGGTCAAATAACGATTTAAAAGAGTTGAATCTTTGTAATCAATGGTTTCAATTTTTTTCTTGCAGAAAAAACATTTTTTTGGTGTGAAAAATTGTTTTGGCATAATGTCCTTTTTGTTTAAAATGGAATATCGTCAAGGTTTATTTCGTCGTCGTTAGTTTTGCTTGTTGGGGTTTCTTCTTTTTTTTCAACGGCTTTTTTGGGTTTGGCGGCCTCTTTTTCGTCATTTATCGGGAATTCTTGAACGTCGCTGCCTAAGTCTGGGGTTTCACCTTTTGGTGTTAAAGCGACGAAGTTTTCAATAATGATTTCAGTTCGGCTGCGCTTACCGCCATCTTGGCCTTCCCATTGGCGAGTTTGTAGGCGTCCTTCAATGTAAACTTTATTGCCTTTTTTGAGAATTTGGGTGACAATTTCAGCGGATTTTCCCCAGGCAACCACATCATGAAATTCGGTCTGCTCCTGGTTGTTGCCGTCTTTATCACGCCATCTTCGATTAGTCGCAACTGCGAAAGAAGTGACTGCTTGACCATTTGGCGTATAACGTAATTCCGGATCCCGAGTTAAATTACCAATGATTTCGGCGCGATTAAGACTAAACATGTTACTCCTTTAATAATTCTTCCAATTTTTTATCTAATGCTTCAAGGCGCTCTTCTTCGGTTGCTTCCATGGCTGATTCTGATTTAGCCTTTTTCTTGGATTTTTCTATCTTTTCTTCTTCCTCTTTTACTTCTTCGACTTCTTTGACGGCTTCGGCTATTTCTGGTTCAGCTTCTTCTTCCGCAATTTCTTCAATTACTTTTTCAATTACTTTTTCGCGTTTGGCATCTTTCTTGACTTCTTCTTTGATCTCGGCAATTTCTTCTTTTTCTTCGGCTTTTTCTTCCTTTATTTCTTCTTTTATCTCTTCTTTGATTTCGGCTTCAACTTGTTTTTCGGTTTCCACTTCTTTGACTACTTCCTCGAGTGAGGCAGCCGGTTTAACTGAAACAACCAAATAACGTAAAATGTCTTCTTCGAGTTTTAACTTACGGTTGAGTTCTTCCAATTTGTCTGGCGCTAATTCAAAAATAACCGTTGTAAAATAAGCACGGCTTTCTTTTTCGATTTTATAAGTTAGATTTTTTTGTCCCAATGATTGGACGGCTAGAATATTGCCTTCGAGTTTATCGAGAATTGTTTTAACATTATTTTCACCCGTATCTTCACGGGTTAAAAAAGTGATTTCGTAATTTCGCATTTTGTCCTTTGCTTTAAGCTGGCTTACACGAGCCAATGGTTAATTGATATCAAAATCAAAAAGCTTGAAGCTTAATTAATTTGTGTAGATTCAATATACCAGATAAATGTTTTTTTTGCAAGTATTTGAATAATAAAAAAGCCCCGAGGTTATCGGGGACTATTTCGCTGAGTGAGCCAGCCGGAGTTCGCATACAGTGTAATTTTTCGGATCGAGCAGATTGACTAGCTCGATTTCTTTGTCTTCGGCCCCGAATGTCAGGGCCGTGCTTAAATTTTCCGTGGCACCGGCAATAGCCACTTCTTTTTCGCGGTTGAGGAGTGTGTCGATCAGCTCGGCGTACATTGGATCTTTGGTGACGAGCATAAAGCGGTCGAAAGTGTCGAAGCGATCGACTACGGCCATTTTGACATCTCGTTCGTTATATCCACCATTTTCATTACGAAATTGTTGAATGTGGATACCCATATTTCCTAGCCGGTTGGCGAGTTGCATAATACCTTCGACTTCGTGTGCCGCGAAACTTACGAAGCAGATGGTATCAACCAGTTCCTGTTCGAACGCCAGTACGTCGCGCGCCAGACTTCGAATATCGAATTTGAATCCAGCGCCAATAATCGCTTCGAGCTCCCAAAGATAGGCGAGCTCTATGACAATTAGGGTACGGAGCGTTCGCGAGGTGCGCGAGTGTGCGTCCATCACGGTCTCCTTGAGAAAAAGATTGTCAAAAAATAAGCTGCAATAATGAGAATTCTAGCAAATTTGAGAGCTTTTGTCAAGTATTTTAACTGAATTTCAAATACAAATAAGACGATCTTGTCATTAACTAGTCTTTTTTATGAAGATCTTTAGAGTGCTCTGACTTGGAAAATCAAATTTTTTTCTGTTCCTGGGGCCAGGCTGTTTAAGTTCCATGTAACCTTATTATTGGCGAAGACTCCGCCTTCGTTGGCGGAACCAGCAATGTATTCAGTGTCAACGGGGATAGGGCTGGTGACAACGGTGGCTAGAGCCGTATTAAGACTAATGTTTTTAGCATGAGTCGTATAGGTTAAAATATCGCCGACCATAGCAGTTGGTTTATCAACCGAATTCGTTAACTTTATGAGTGGGCAATCGCTACAACTGTCGGCCATAGTGGGAAGAAATGCCAATTGGTCCCAAGTTTTTGCAGTATAAGCTTCAGTATCAACTATACCACCAACAATTTTACATTGATCGGGAGTTAGAAGATTTCCCCAGAAATATCTTGCGTCTGCGGCTCGCAAATCTTCGTAATGGGTATCCGTGGAAGTATATAAACGGTAAAGCGAGGCATAGAGTGTGGCCATATCCGAGTTGTATTTTTGCCAAAAACCAAATCCACCAGTGGGAATAGATTCAGATGAAGCATATGGTGGCAGACCCCTGCATGGGGTAGTCCCCAGATCGCCCGTCGTTAAATTTTTTTCTCTGTCGTCATAATTGACCCGATACCAGCCATTCACTCCGCTCATATAATTGGTGAACTGAGGATTATCATAGTTTTTGTCAAATATTTTATAAACTAATTGGTTAACGAATTTTTTGTAGACAATATCATTGGGCAAAACCGCGCCTGTGACGGTCTTGCTGCGGGAAAGCGAATCCATAATCCAAATTTGCCGTTTGGCGTGGGACAAATCCCAACCAGTGTTATGAGCGGAAGTAAACGGTTTATTGGTGTTATCCGCATCTTTGTAGCCGGGAAAAATACCCGTTAGGGAGGTAGTTTTATCAGAAAAGTAGTAATCGGGATATAAATACCAGCCGTCGAGATCTAAAACAGTGCCCGTAACTGATCTGTTTTGATAATCGTAGAGGTCTGTTATGTCGGTCAGACGACTCTCGATAATAGAATTATCGGATAGTGTACCGCCGAAAATATAGGCGTTCATTAGTTTGACGTAGTTGGCTAACTTTGTTTTTTCGTCAGTTGTCAGCGGGACTAAACTTGGATGGTTGTGATTGGCTGCCAATATTTCTGCGGCCGTGCCGGCCATTTGTTGTTTATCATCCCTTATACTGTTGCAGTAAGTGAACTGATAAGGCGGATTTGTGCTAAAATCTTTTTTTGCTTGCTTTTTTACAAAATCAAAAGCCTTATAAAGAGTGGCACTGTCCGAACAACCAGAGGCCGAATGCCAAGATGGGGCATCCTCATAAAGCCAGCCCAATAAATTGTCTTGGACGACAATACTCTTATACTCATTTAGCACTCTATAAATATTTGTACCTTCTTGGCGGTTTTCCAAAGGTATTTCGGAAAAGACGTTGATAGCTGTGGCCACAAAATAAATATACTGAGCTGTCTCTGTAATATTCTCAACTCCATTTGCGTCCATCCATCTTTGCCGACCACTTGGGCTGGTTGTAAGTTTAGCGTGGGCGGTCATCATAATACCTGCTATATCTTCCATTTTAGTGTAGTCTTTGGTTAATCTGGTGTATAGTAATAAATTATTTGCGTGGAATTGAAAATCGTAAAGAGCTCTACTGTCAGTACTCCAGGATAAAATTGCATCATTCAGCTCTGCCTTTTTATTATTCCAGATCGTTGTTATAAGAGTACTGGTGTCTTCGGCAATAACTTTGCCGGCGCAATCATTGGGGCAATTTCTTTGATTTTCGGCGCCTTCGCAAATAGTATTATAATTACAAGTTTGTGGTGGTTGGGTTTGAGCTTGGGCTTTGGTAGGGTATGCATAAGCAAAAAAAAGCACTAAAAAAAGCGCTATTTCAACAAAAACACGGATTTTTGTATTAGATATACGCAATCGCCCTCCGTTGAATTTATTATATCAAACGTTGAACCTAAAGAGTACTATATCGCCATCTTTCATAATATATTCTTTACCTTGGGTTTTAACCAGTCCTTTTTCTTTGCAACCCACCCACCCGTTATTGGCAATAAAATCTTCGTATTTAACCGTCTCGGCGGCAATAAAACCTCGCTCGAAGTCCCCGTGAATAACCCCAGCTGCTTGAGGTGCAGTCCAACCTGTTTTAATGGTCCAGGCTCGGGTTTCTGGTTCCCCGGAAGTAAGATAGGAGATTAGCCCTAATGTTTCATAAGCTTTGGTAATTAATTTATTGAGTCCAGAGGATTCAATGCCTAGCTCTTCTAAATATTCTTTTTTCTCGTCTTCTGTTAGTTCGTTCAACTCGGCTTCAATTTTGGCAGAAATAGGAATAAATTTATCATCTTGAAAATCTTTTAATTGATCTTCAGAACAATTGGCAATGTAGAGAACTGGTTTTAAAGTCATGAGTCCCAATTCTTTAATCAGTTTGGCTTCGTTCTCGACTAATGCCAAATCCCGAGCATTTTTACCGTCGTTTAAAAGATTTTTGATTTTGGCTAAGATTTCTTTAGTTTTTGGCGCAAATTTATCTCCAACCCGAATATCCTTATCAATGGTTTCTAAGCGTTTCTCAACCGTGGCCAAGTCGGCTAGCTGTAACTCGGTTTCAATTGCGGAAATATCATCATTGGGATCAATTTTTCCCGCCACGTGCACTACGTCCGAATTTTCGAAAAATCTGACAACCATAGCGACGGCATCGCATTCTCGAATATGCGATAGGAACTTATTGCCCAAGCCCTCGCCTTTGGAAGCTCCTCTGACGAGTCCGGCAATATCCACAAACTCAACTACTGCCGGAACAGTTTTTTTGGATTTGGAGATCTCAGAGAGTTTAGAGAGACGGTCATCGGGGACTTCCACAATTCCTACGTTCGGTTCAATAGTACAAAAAGGATAATTCGCGGCAGCCGCCTGCGAACCTTTGACTAAAGCATTAAATAAGGTGGATTTTCCAACATTTGGGAGTCCCACAATCCCTATCTTTAAGTTTGAATGCGACATTTGATTCCTTATATTCTAGTGGTATAAACCCCTTAACCACTGCTAAATGCTGATTCGCGGCGATTTTATCTATAATCTTTCGTACTAATTGCTCTTTTTTAGAGAAATCCCAGTTTTGGATCTTTTCCGAGGCATTTTGACAGAGTTGCTTGATATTCAGCCGAGAATACAGATTTGCCTGTTTCGACATCGATCTCTGCTCTATAATCTCATTTCGGAGCCGCTGTCGTCTAGCTTTCAGGTCCTTAATTTGCCTCTCGTAAACCTCAAATGAGGCTAGCCCTGACCCAAACGCCTGCAGATATCTCTTCTCTTCTTCATTCAACTTTACCAGTTGTTCTTCCATTTTATCAATTTCTGCATCCTTTATTCTATCTGAAAATCTTTGAGGATTCAACCACCTTGAGGCCTGTTTAACCAATAATTCCTGATTACTCACTAATTTTATCACATGTCTCCAAACCAATCTGTCTAAAACACCTGCATTGATAGCGCCTTGATGACACCTCTGAGGAAGCGGGTAGTTGTAGATTCTGTCCGCACAACGATAATACAGATTATCTCCTCCTTTCTGGCCAACTCTAGTAATCCCGCACGAGCAAACCACAAGCCCTCTAAGCAAATAGTCATGCTTCCTGTTCCGATTAGAGTATTTTTGGTTAAACTCTAACTGTTTTTGAACCTTATAGAACAAATCCTCATCTATAATTGGAGGACATTTATAGAGAATCCATTGATCTCTTGGCCTATCCTTTCGGCTGCTTTTACGAATCCTTTTGTATTTTCCATTAAGATCCTTTGGCTTCTGAGGTATAACAGCTTCAGTTTTATTGTAGTAATGCCTCCCAATATAGCTTTCGTTCTTCAGTAAACGAATTATAGGGCCTTTGGTCCATGAATCTCTTTTGTGTTTTTGTGGGTATATTTTTAATTCATACAACTTTTTTATTACTTTCCGCATGGAATGTTTATCAACACCTACCCAAGTAAAGATTTTTCTAACCACTTCCGCCTCAGGATCATTAACCACGAAGTAGCCATTTTTATTTCTGGTTTTGGGGATATAGCGATATCCGAAAAGGGGATTATATCCCAGGAGTTTCCCGTCTCTTGTCTTACCTAATTTACCCCTTCTCATTCTTTCGGCAATCTTTACTCTTTCGTACTCATGAAAAACTCCTTGCATGGACTGCAATACCTTTTCTTCGGCAGTGATAGCGTTAACATCATGTAAGGTAATGAACTCTATCCCTAAATCAGCTAATTCTTCAAGAATAAGCTCCTGATAAGAGAATTTTCTGGCTAACCGACCCCTGTCATAAACATAGAGTATCTCAAACTCCTTTTTCCTCGCCAAATCCCTTAATTTGTCTAGCTCCGGCCTTGCCAATAACTCACCAGACCAACCATCATCAATAAACCTTAGATGGGGCAATAACACATTCCCATCCAGCTTAATTTTCTCCTCGACCTCTTTAACTTGCGACTCAATCGTCGCTTCTTGCTCTTGCCGAGCAGTACTTACCCTGGCATACAAAGCCGCTCTTTTCATCTTAATCCTTTCTTGGCTGGTCAATGCCAACCCATTTTAATTATTATTTATCTTTAATACCAAGGGGTTGATAGGGTAACTAACTGGTTGGGAATTGTCAAATTCTATTAGCTTAACAGTTTCTTCAAAAATAAAATCATACACATCTTCAATTTTAGCTTGATCAATGTTTTTGTCAGCGTCTAGGTATATCAATTTAATTTTATCTTTAGAAGTTTCTCTCATCTTTTCTGTTCTCTAAAATTGCTTTAATTGATTGCATATCTTCTTTATTGCTTATTCTTAAATTTCTTTTTCTTAATGGTTCTTCTTTGGTATCAAAATCCGAATGGCGTCTGATCAATTTTTTGATATGCTCCCTATCAGGATTTTGATAGAGGGTCTGTTCTAATTTAATGATTAAAGGTGTTAGGTCTATCAAGCTTGGTTTGTTATCTACGAAAATTCTTTTTATACAACCTTTTTTTTGGAGACTCCGGGCATATCCCTGAATTGTATTTCGACTTTTACCCATTTCTTTGGCTAGAGTTTTGAATGAGGGATAAGGTGACTCAGCGGTCCATTTATATCTGAAACAATGGATAAGAAATAGAGACTCTTCGGATGTGATTTCCATTTGTATATAGTTTTTCAAAAGGGCGTTTGGTATTGGAGTAAAACCATCTTCGGCAAGAGCCTTACTCAATCTTGTTGCTACACTTTTTTCCATATTCATAGTCATTCCCTATCTGCTATTTATCGCTCATATAAACGCGCCTTCAGAGTCCTTAAAGAATTAAAATAAGACAACGGCTCAACCTGCAGTTGTCTTTTCCAAAATGACTCGATGATTTCTAAAGTTTGCTGGGTTTGGAGGAATATAAATAAAGCTTTATTGGGGTTGACTTTATCTACTGCTTCGAGAGGTATGAATAAATTTATGGCCGCTGCTAATGCTAAATCGGCAGTTTTGAAATAATCATCTTGTTTTAATCGTTTTATCATTTTGCTCCTATAAACAAAAAATCAACTTTCTTTAAGTTGATTTTACCGAACGCTACTTGAGATCAATTTTGAAGTTATAGCTCTATAACTTCGTTTGCTTGTGGATAATATTTGATCAAACCTTAATAAGCTGGAAAATTTTATTTACCAAAGAATAATCCTTAAAAGTTGGTAACTTGTAACGTCTACAAACCTCATAATAAATTCGTGTAGTATCCTTTTTCACATCTAGCGCCGCAGTTTCCAAGGCATCCTTTACTATTTTGTTTTCATACTCTTTTTTATCATAGTTGCTGAGGCCTTCTGGAGCCTTTGCCGTAAAAACATTTTTGATCTGCTTTTCGCATTCGAGATAAATTTCCATATCTTCACGATTGTTATAGCCATGCTGTTTTCTGTGCTTTGGTGCCTTTTTGTTGTCCAAATATTTAATGCTGAAATTACCCTTTTCCGATAGAAATTTTTCTTGATCTTCGGCTGGGCTATTCACGAAAGTTAATTCTGCTCGAGCTTTTTTAATTAATCCTTTGTAATATGTGTCCGATCTGCCTAACTCAATTTTAATATAAATACCATCCTGATCTATAATCTGTTTATCTATCAATGTCCCGTAGACATAATGTAGCCCTTGTTGAACATCGAGGTTATTCAGTTCGAATCGGCCGAGCTCGATAAAAGTTTCTAAAATAGTTCCACGAATTGACAATGCCTCCGTTAACTTGGAAAGCATGATACTTCTCTTTATTTGGTTCTTCTCGTGCCTAACATCACTTGCCAGTTTATTAAAAAAATAATTCACAGATAACAATATCAATCTGGTTTCATCTGGATTAGCTTTTTCTACCTGTTTCAATATTTTTCTTTTCATTTTTATTTTAATACTCATAATCGTTTACTTATCGAGGTAATTGTAATAAAATTAAGATAGATAATCAATTTATAGCACATTAGTATCTGCCTAAACCCCAAAAAGGGCATGGCAAACAAATCCTCTATGAAATAAAGACGGTCTTCCGACCGCACTTTTCATAGAGGTTCGTGCCCGAAAGGGTATGAGACAGTTCCGAAAGGGACTGCCGTGGTTCGGGAGACCTTTTTTGTATTTAGAAAGGATTACTATGACTTATCTCTTTTTCATTTTATTGGCATTATTTATCTTTTATTACTTCAAAAGTAGAGCACAGCTGCAAAAACAAACTCTATTAACAGGGCATTATCTTAGAATGCTTATGTTGAGTTGTAGAAATAAAGAAGACTTCAAGAATCTATTGTCGGCAGTTTATGAATATGACTCAAATGGAGAATATTACGGAGACTTCAATAAAGTATGGCAGACAATTTGCGATGCGGCGAAAGTCAAGGCACCGCAAATAACTTATGGGAGTACGAATTGTATCGAAATTACACCACAAACCATGGATACTATGGTCGAAAATATCTACGATGATTCCATAAATAAGCGCTATATCAAGGCAATAAGGGACTGGGATAAATTCCCAAAAGGAATGAAAAAGCTCCTATTTGGTATTGGAGATGATAATGAATAAATTATTAATTATACTAATCATTCCGGCTTTTCTCTTAGGTGGTGTCTCAACATATTTTTTTCTGCCACATTCAGAAACCGATAACCAGACTCTCGATAGCCAGATACAATCTATAAATCAAATCCAATCTAAAATGGTTGAGTCAAGAACAAATAATGTTGCCGAGGACAATGTGTTTAAGCAGGGCATAACTGAACTGGCGAAACTAAAAACGGATGATAACACTCAACTTCTCCTATTGGTTGGGAACCAATGGGCTGAAAATAGTGAGCTAAGGAAAACAAATGAGAAAAATCGACAGATATTGAAAACTGTGGCGGAAGCATTAGACGAATACTCTAAGAAAGTTCGTTCTTATCCCGTCTCGTCATATCCAACATTCACGCAATGTAGATCAAACTCGGCGACTAGTAGTGTTGATTGTTTTTCGTATTGAAAGGAGCATAATGGTTAACGAAAAAACCAACAAATTCACATGGTTCGATTGGTTAATTTTAATTGGGGGAATTCTTATCTTAATAATCAATGTCCCAACTGCCTTCCTAAATCTACTTTCTGGGAACTTTTACATCGCAGGACAACCCGAAAGAAGCTTTATTATCGGTGCTATTTGGATAGTGATAGGACTCTGGGCTGTTATAGCTAAGGTTAAGAAACTCAAGGAAATCAAGAAGACCGATATCAAGTAGGGGTGTTGCAAAATGTATCATTTGCGGGTCGAAAGGTCGATTTTGACATGGAAAATACGGATTTGGCAGCCGGAAAGGCTGGTTTTCCCATATAACCACTTAACAAAAAATATTATTTTGACTGTGAAAACTGTGATTTTGCCGCTTAAAACGCTATTTTCGGCAATTAAAAGGGGTAATTTATCCATATGGGTACTTAACAAAAAAGTCCTTTTGACGGCACTAAAGGCACTTTTTGACTCTAAAAACCGAAGTTTTGACTGCAAAAAATGCAATTTTGAATTAAACCAACATGGAAAAGAACTCTTAGTCACCCAATTCTTTAACCACGGGTGCCCCCGTATGCCCTTGGGGTGATTTTTTATATCACTAAGAGACATTTGATTTAGTTACGATATTCTAATAAATTAAGAATATGGAAAGTAAAAAGATTAATAGTTTATTGGAAGAGCTTGTATCACTACCATTTGAAACTGAATGGGTCGAATTTAAGGTAAATAATTTTGAGCCAGAACAAATCTCCCGGCTGATCTCTGCACTTTCTAATACGGCTGGCATTAGAGAAAAAGAGGCGGGCTATTTAGTGTTTGGTGTTAATGATAAGACCCATAAGATAGAGGGCACAACCTTAAATCCAAAATCTGAAAAAATTGGGGAGGATTTGGTCGAGCATTGGCTAATCCAGCGAATTACTCCCAGAATAAATATTCAGATATTTGAGGCAAAGCAAGACGAGAAGAGAGTGGTCATAATTGAAATTCCTGCAGCTAAAGATAGACCGACACTTGCATCGAACACCGCCTATATTAGGATAGGGAGTATTACAAGAGAGCTTGTTGATTTTCCAGACCTAGAGAGGATTATTTGGAATAATCCATTGTATAGGAAGTTCGAAACAGAATCGGCAATTTCAGGCTTGAGCTCAAGCGAAGTACTGGGTTTGCTCAATATCGATAGCTTTTTTCGTTTGAGAAATTTGCCAAGGTTGACCGATGATGAAGAAATTATAGATCTGTTAGAATCGGAAAAGTTAATATCTTACAATAGGGGGGCATATAACATTACTAACTTAGGCGCGATACTATTTGCCAAAAAATTATCAAGCTTTGATGTAATCAAAAGAAAATCCATCAGAATTATCATGTATTCAGGGAAAGACAGAACAAAAACGATAGAAGAGAAGATCGGCCAAATCGGATATGCAGCTGCCTTCCAGGGGATTGTTTCTTTTATTAATAGCAAATTACCCGTTAATGAAGAAATTCAGGAATCTCTAAGAGTTGAAAGAAAGGTATATCCAGAAATTGCAATTAGAGAGTTGGTCGCTAATGCTTTGATCCACCAGGACTTTAATATTACTGGTAGCGGTCCTATGATAGAAATTTTTTCAGACCGCTTAGAAATTTACAATCCCGGGAATCCCCTAGTAAATACAGAACGATTTATTGATTATCCTCCTCGGTCACGGAACGAAATATTAGCATCGTTGATGCGGAGGGTAAATATCTGCGAGGAGCGGGGCAGTGGTATCGATAAAGTTATCTCGGCTGTTGAAATATACCAGTTGCCAGGGCCAAAGTTCGAAAATTATGACAATGGGACCAAGGTAATCTTGTATGCCCCTAAAACATTTAGACAGATGGATCGGGAAGATAGAATAAGAGCTTGTTACCAACATTGTTGCTTGAATTACGTTTCAAATAATGAAACTACTAACGCCTCTGTTAGGAAAAGATTTAATATTTCAGATAAAAATTACCCAATGGCATCAAGGATTATTGGAGACACTGTAGACGCTAATCTAATAAAACCTATGTTAGACGAAACTGGCAAAAAGAAGTTGACCAAATACATCCCGTTTTGGGCATAAGGTTAGCAAAAATCCAGTTACATAAAAAATAAACAAATCAAACCAATTAACGTAATAGAAAATTCTAAATAGCAAAAAACGAGTTACATGTGGATAATCCCACAATTTTATACAAAAGAGTTCATGCCCCGTAAGGGGCTGTAGAAAGATCTATAAAAAAACTTACCTAAATAACCTTGGCATACACTATCCGCCCCAGGTCATTTCGCTCCAAGATAGCCCGAGCTTTCCTTGGAGGCGGTAGTTTAATTTTGAGTTCAAAAGGGATTCCTATTCGCAATGCGTCTCTACCATCCCGATTTTTAAACTCATGATAAATCGATTCTACCTTAAAATGCTAGAAAAGAAAAGAAGCTCAATGGCTCATACTGTCTGAGCCATTGAAATAAAAACGCTCCGGGACAAGTGCCGAGAGCAGGTTGGAGTCAACGAAACAATTTATTTTTTTTGACAAAAGTTTTTTTAGTGTATAATGAAAAAAAGTATTAACTGGAGCGAAGTTCTCGATCTATGGAGGAAAATGGATAAAATCCTGATTTTAGATTTTGGCGGACAATATTGTCATTTAATTGCTCGAAGAATTAGAGATTTTGGCGTGCTAACTGAAGTAAAAAATTCCGATACTACTTACGAAGAAATTGCTTCCAGTGATATTAAAGGTATTATTCTTTCCGGTGGCGCTCGCTCGGTTAATGAAAAAAATGCTCCTCAATTCGACAAAAAAATACTGACACTGGCGGTACCAATATTGGGCATTTGTTATGGTCACCAAGTTATTGCGCATGCGCTCGGCGGGAAAGTTTCTTCGGGGAAGGCCGGTGAATACGGTCTGGCGCACATCAATTTAAAGGAGAGTCCTTTATTCGAAAAGCTTTCTAAGCTCAAAAATGTTTGGATGAATCATCGTGATGTGGTCGAATATCTTCCGGCCGGTTTTGTAGCAACCAGTCAAACTGAACAATCAAAAATTGCTTCATACGAGAATACTTCAAAGAAGATTTTTGGCGTTCAATTTCACCCCGAAGTAACTCAGACCGAGCAAGGGGAGCAGATTTTGAAAAACTTTGTGTTAGGCCTGTGCCAATGTAAAAAATCTTGGACTTCCAGATCTTTAATTAAAAATATTATCAAAGAAACAAAAGATGTTCTTGGGGAGCACAAGGCTATTATCGGGTTGTCTGGTGGGATTGACTCCTCGGTTGCCGCCATGCTAGTTGGGCCGGTCATAGGTAAAAATCTCACGGCGGTTTATGTTGATACTGGCCTAATGCGCTACGGTGAAACCGAAACAATCAAAAAAGTTTTTGGTCAGCTGAAAGTAAATTTAAAAATTGTTCAGGCGGCCAAACTTTATTTTACAGCCCTTAAAGGTGTTGTTGATCCTGAAGCCAAACGTAAAATTATTGGCAAAATTTTTATTGATATATTTGAGAAAATTGCGCGCCAGGAAAAGGCGGAGTTTTTAATTCAAGGAACAATTTATTCCGATAGAATTGAAAGCGGTTTAACTAAAAACTCAAGTAATATTAAGTCTCATCATAATGTTGGCGGGCTTCCGAAAGATTTGAAATTAAAACTTTTTGAACCTCTGAGAGATCTCTATAAAGATGAAGTCAGACGCATTGCTAAAAAAATTAGTTTACCGATCGAAGTTACGTCTCAGCAGGTTTTTCCTGGTCCAGGACTCGCCGTTCGAATTGTGGGTGAAGTTACTCCTGAGAAAGCCGAGACGGTTCGTCAAGCTGGTCGGATCGTTGAAGAGGAGCTTCGAGACACTAAATATTGGAAAAAAATATGGATGAGTTTTGCGGTTTTGTTGCCAGTTAAAAGTGTGGGGGTTCAAGGCGATATGCGCAGTTATAAAAATCCAATTGTCTTAAGAATTATTGAGTCTAAAGATGCCATGACCGCCACTTTTTCCAACATTCCCCATGATTTATTAGAAAAAATTTCTACTCGGATAACCAACGAAGTTAAAACGGTTAATCGAGTCGTTTATGATATTACCAATAAACCTCCCGCGACCATGGAATGGGAGTAAGTTGAGGAGAAAAAAATGAAGATTTCTGAACATTTGGCTTTAACTTTTGACGATGTTCTATTGCTTCCGGGCTATGCAGATTTTTTGCGGAGCGACATTGATGTGTCGACACAATTAACTAAGGATATTAGGCTTCAAATTCCTTTTCTTTCTGCTCCAATGGACAGAGTAACTGAGGGCAAGCTGGCAATTGCTCTGGCTGAAGTCGGCGGCATTGGCATCATTCACCGCAATTTGACAATAAAAGAACAAGTAACTGAAGTAATGAAAGTAAAAACAAAAAAATTACTTGTCGGCGCGGCGATCTCGGCAAGCCCAGGTTATGAACCGAGAGTCGAAGTACTGGTCAAGGCCGGTGTCGATATTCTTTTGATCGATTCGGCCCACGGTTTCGCTAAGTTTATTATTGATGCTACTAGCGAAATCAAAAAGAAATATCCTAAAATCGGTTTAATTGCTGGCAATATCGCCACTTACGATGGAGCCAAAGCTTTAATTAAAGCTGGAGCCGATGCTTTACGCGTTGGCATGGGGCCGGGTTCAATCTGTTCGACTAGAATTATTTCTGGTATGGGTGTGCCCCAAATTACGGCTATTTCAGAAACCGCTAGAGCGGCTAAACTTAAAAATATTCCGGTCATTGCCGATGGCGGCATTCGTTTTTCGGGAGATGTAACTAAAGCCTTGGCGGCTGGCGCTTCCTCGGTAATGATGGGGTCATTTTTCGGCTCTGCTTTAGAATCGCCTGGAAAACAAGTCCGATTGGCTCCAGAACAAGTACCAAGTCGATTTAAGAGTATTAAGAACAATCAAAAAACATATTTGTTCAAAGAATACCGAGGTATGGGTTCTGTTGGAGCTATGGAGCAGGGCGCAAAAATTAAGTCCGAAGACGAATTTCATGGCAAGGACTATAAAGCCAAAGGCGTATTGATCGCTGAGGGAGTTGAGGGTTTGGTGCCGATCAAGGGTACAGTGGCCGAACTGATCGAGCAAATGGTCGGCGGAATTAAAAGCGGCATGTATTATGTTGGCGCCAAGAACATTGCTGAACTATGGGAAAAAGCGAATTTTACACAAATTACTTCTGCATCACTTTCAGAAAGCCATCCGCACGATATCTTGATGACTAATCCTGGCAAAAATTATTCTAATTAGTTAGTGGTATAATTAAATAAAAGAAAGGAAAATATGAAATTTTGGCAAGTGCTAGTTACAATTTTGGTTGTTGCTGCGATCGGCGTGGGAATTGCTGTCTGGCAACCGTGGAAAACATCAAATCGGAAAATCGATGTTAGTGCTGAAGGAAAAGTGAAAGGTGTGCCGGATGTGATGAAAATTACGGCCGGCGTCGAAATTACTAAAGACACATCGCAGCTGGCTCAAACTGAGGCTTCGACTGTTTTAGATAAGGTTATTAAAGCGGCAAAGGATAACGGCGTAGTTGAAAAAGACATTCAAACTCAAAATATATCGACTCAACCACGTTATGATTACATGAGTGGAAATAAAATTACTGGTTATTACGGACGAGGCATGGCGACTATCACAGTCAGAAAAATCGATACCGCCCAAGCAGTATTGGACGCAGTCTCCAAAGCTGGTGCTAATTCCGTCTATGGGCCGCAATTAACTTTTTCGGACGAGATGCTTAAAAGTTTGGAAGATCAGGCGCGTACTAAAGCAGTTATCAATGCCAAAGATAAAGCTGATAAATTAGCTACTGCTAGCGGCGCTAAAGTTGGCAAAGTAATTAGTATGTCTGAACAAAATGGTGGTGGTCAATATTATCCCATGTTTGCTACTGAAAGCGTCGCGGACTTAAAATCTTCAGCCGGCGGAGCGGTTAACTCTGTTAGCCCGGGAGAAAATGAAATTACCATTTCAGTTAATGTTTCATACACTTTAAAATAAGTTTTAATTTTATTAAAAAGAACGGCTCGTTGTACATCGAACCGTTCTTTTGTTTATCTAAAATTATTTAAGCGAGATTATATTTTTTCCGGATATAAACGAACAAGTAACCGGCGCCGATGACTAAAATACCGCAAATCATTAGGGCAATTGGCCAACCCAGGCCTTCGGAGAAGTATTCGGCAGTAATCTTGCCAATATAACCCATTAAAAAGAGGGTGCCAAAAACCAAGAAACTTTTGTTGCGCATACTGACGCTTAAGTAAAGAATGCCAAAAACTAAAACTGGGAAGATTAATTCCCAAAAAATATTCTGATCTGGCGACCAGCCACCTAGGCTCATGGCTGAACCCAAAAATCCCAAGATTCCGAAAGCGTATAAAAAACCACTTAGCGGTGCAGTGATCGGATTTTTCTTTAAAAATTGTCCCAAGAAAAGATAGCTTAGGCCAATAACTAAAATGCGGTAAGCATAAAATTGCCAATCGATCGGTCCGGTAATCATTAAATCAGTTAAGGCAATAAAAAACCATGTTCCAAAGACAACATTGAAAAAAATGAAAATATTTTTTTTCATTAAAAATTGCGCCACAAAGAAAAAAGCTAAACTTATACCACTAATCGCGGCTTGAACGCCAATATCTCCAGTGTTTTGTCCAGCGGCGTCAAAAGCAATATTTAGACCAAAAGGAATGAGAAAGGCGGAAATCAAAAAGAAAGCGAAGCTGACGGATTCTAAATTTTTTCTTGAATTTAAAACTACACCAATAGAAAAATTTACTAGTCCAAAAATTAAAGTGAAAACAATTTTAACCGAGCTACTTAGGCCTTCTGTATTATAAACCAGGAAAAACGCCCCAATACTGACAATTAAAGCCCCAATAAAATATAAAACCTCAGAAATGCTCATTTTTCTAGAAAGGTTGGGCGAATGCTCACTTAAACCATCTTCGTAAGCATCGAGCACTTCGTCGCGGCTAACAAAATTAGTCTGGGCTAATTTTGTAATATAATTTAAAGCCTCTTCTTTTGGTGTCATTATTTCACCACCCATCCTAGAAAGTTAAAATTGTAAGGATTATTTTGGTTATAATTGATATTCAATTTTTTACTATAACCACCTTTTTTTAAGTATTGAGTATAATAGTTGCCAGAAGAATAACCAAACGGGAAACCGCCGCCGCTAGAACCGTGGTCAATGGTAAAACCGTCTGGCGAAGTTGAATCGGTGGACAAATTATATATCTTTGCTTGAGCAAGGGTGATTTTTTGCGATTCATTGGTTAGAGTGTTATAAAGATAAATATCTGGCCAACTATAGGTTGCGTCGTTAAAGACATCGGGAGAACTTGACTGGGCGGTATTTTTATCGATCGTACTATTTGGCAGAATGATTGGCCGAATGGCGTTATTTTGATTATAGATCGTAGGATAGTCCACGGTTAGACGATTATTGACAACCTTGTAGGAAACTTCGTTTTCG